>Ga0115013_10000887_pt1 | contig 17780 bp, 16 predicted proteins | sample SouAtlMetagenome_2_FD_88686 | JGI IMG/M metagenome (GOLD analysis project Ga0115013, IMG submission 88686) | Marine eukaryotic phytoplankton communities from Atlantic Ocean - South Atlantic ANT15 Metagenome | ecosystem: Environmental > Aquatic > Marine > Oceanic | place: South Atlantic Ocean...
ATGGATGATTATTTTTTTCATGAGGTTCTGGCATTGCCAGAATACGACCATGCTCGTTCAAGATGGTAGGTTACGAAGGCATAGGAATTCATTAGGCAAACGATCAATGTTGGTGTATCTTATTCTGTTTTGTTTTCCATTTGATTTTCTTTGATATAACTCTTTGTAGCAAGAACTCCAATGAGCTTTGCGCATTTTGGTCATCGGTCGGTAGGTAACTATACATTATTATTTGATTCCACGAAACCACATTGTATCCCTATTGGCAGTCCACTTACCCTTCCTTTTTCCAACGACTTGATTTTTTCGGTACTCTGTGATTAGGTGAATGCGAGACAAATAGGGTTTTCATGCTGACCAATTGTCCAGCTGCATGTCGATTTTGCTTATTACTTCACTCGGGGTTAGCGTCGTAGGCTGAATAGTGTCAACGAACAAAATGGTGCCCATAATTTATAAATATGGCACTTCGGGAAACGCAGAAGCAGGATTTGTGAGATTCCTTCGGATTGGCGTCTTGCCTATCGCTCTATTGGTGATCTGCACAAATGTGGAAAATATCTATTTGATTGGAAGGTTGAGTGACAATAAACTCCAATCGCTTTCATAAGAAATCTGAATGCACGCCCGTGCCTATCTTGCATGTCCAGACTTCTTGTCTATTGCTTGCAATATATTTCTCCAGCTAATCCCTTCTATCCGTCCGAACTTCTGAAACTAGTCGACAGCAATAGGATAGAAACTAAGATGAATTGGATTCACATGGTAAAATAAATGTGATCAGTTGGTATTATTAGCTACTAATCGTTTCGTTATAATTACAACTTTGATGGCTCTTCACCGCTATCATTTGCTGCCATTGAGCGACGGTGAGGGCAGTGTCAAGTTGACTGCTGAGTGCCAGCCTACCAGTGCCGCCACACTCCACCAGCGCGCCTTGCTCAGCTCCCAAGCGTGGGGAGGCAAGCGCCCTCATGGCCAGGGGGGTTGTGCCCCCCCCAGCTCCCCGTTGGAGCATAGTGCTCCGGGAACACCCTTTGGGGAGGCCTGCTGGATAACATTCACGAATCTCTCTATCAGTGAGCTCCCTCAGCAGCCGGGATGTAGCGAAGGGGCGTTGTTGCTCCCGGCTCAGCAGAATTCCACCGTGCATCTGCTCGAGGTCGCTCCACGGACAGGCGGCAACTCAAAATGTTTGAATGGAATTTCGAGAATCACAATCTAATTTTTCACATCATCGCGCTTTTTCATTGCTCTGATCGTTTCATCGATGTAAGGAAAGTAGACTTCTTGAGCTACCGATCACAGAATTCTCCCGCACCCCTCTCAGACGCATTACATCGTTCTTGGCAAATAGTTTCCGATCTACTTTCAGCCACGTTCACGCTGCCAACATGAAATATCCTATCTTGTCATTCTATACTCTCTTGGTTGTGATTTTTGCGTCCACAACACTATCTGACTCACAGCAGGAGCCAGGTGAATGTATATCCTCTCCGGAGGGAGAAGTTTGCAGAAGTGAAAATAAAGATGACAAAAGTCCGAGTCAAGGTATTCGTGTTGTTACACGAGAAGAACTTGAAAGCAAAACAGGTGAAAACGGTTCCGAGGTTTGGCTCTCTGTTCTTGGAGAAGTCTTCGATGTTACAGAGGGGAAATCGCATTATGGCAAAGGAATGTCGTATCAAAGTCTCGCAGCGACTGATTGCAGTGTATGTTATGTCAGCGGTGTTTTTACAGCGGAAGAGGCTGCAAAGCACACGGATGAAATTTCTGATGCGATGCTACCCGCAGTTCTTGAATGGTTAAGTTTCTATGGAACTCATGACTCCTATAAGTTTGTTGGATACCTAATTGATCCTCGATTTTATGACGACAAAGGAGAGCCAACATCAAACATGATTGGCTTGAGGAAAAGAATTTCATCAATCCAGAAATAATGTAAATTTGAACTAAAAAAAATAGTAGGAAGTCTTTATTCCCCCAATGACAAGTAATGATGGATAGATTCACCACTTGCTGGTCATATTTGCGAAGACCATGGCGAATCAATAATTGGCAGCACGTTTTGTTATGCTTTATCTATTCCACACTATCTGCTCGATGTGTGCATGAACGATATTTTTGATAATGCATGTGCTAAGGTGAATTCGTCGATTTCAACGTTTTCACATCATCGATGTTTAATGCCAGTTTTTTTTCATAGTGTGAAAACAAATGATTCATTAGATGATAGTCATTTTATTTTAAGTTAGTCGATATCAGTAGTCACCTGAGAACGCCGGATGATCCCATGAATCAGATTGATTATTTTCTTGTTGAGGTGTACTGTTTGTCGTCCCTGGTCTGTTATTAGACTGAGGCCCGGGAGGTCCTGAATTTGGTGGCCTTTGTTGAGGCGGATACCCTCCTCGAACTGGTTGATTCGGGCTAGAAGGATTCCCATATTGTGATTGCATTGGACTTCGTTCCTGTCCTTTGAGCGGTTGAGGATAAGGATTATCTCTTCTTGGATACATATTCGGATATCCAGGTGGTTTCATTTGCGGTGGCTGTTGTTGCCCGGGGGTTTCAGTTGATCCATTCTGTAATGGTGTACTATACCGAGGCTGTTGCTGCCCAGGCTGTGGTCCATATCGACCAGGCTGTGGCTGTGTACCTGGATAGTTTCTCGGAGGTGGTCCACGACCCCCTGGTATATTATTATAACCGTAGTTAGGACCTGTGGGCCTTCCTGGATAGCCTGGGGGTGGCCTACTTTCAGGAGGTGTATGACCATTTTGGCCTAATGAGTAAGGAGGCTGGGAGCTAGAATCATTGTTTTCAAATACCCCACCGACAGTTGATTGAACGGTTTCCCACATGCCTTACAGCACGAAACGCAAAGAAAACGATACAATTCAGAGCGATAAATCACGATGAGCACGACGAGTTTACTTTTTTCCATAGTTGGTAAAAAACAATTCCACTGTTGACACACTTACTTGAACCTTTTTCAGTCAAAGTTTGACCAGCAGCTGTCGCACTAGTCACAACTTGGTCACGAGCGGTACCGACCGCTTCTCGAGTCCTATTGCCGAGGCCTAATAGACCTTTCCATGTATTACTCAAGGCATCTTTCACAGCAGATGTACCGGGTTCGGGCTGAGAAACGAGCTGTCCGGGACTGTTCACATGCGATGGGGATCCGTACGGAGGAGGATATCCTCGTGCGTACGGATTTTGGCCACCGTTATGGCCGGGTCCATAAGGTGCATTCGTATATTGCGGTGGATAATGTCTGGGCAAATATTGAGGTCCTCCAGGTTGATTATGAGGCGGAGGCCTACTGACTTGCTGAGGATCTTGATGTATGGGTGATCGTTGATGATCTTGTGATTGCTGATTTCCGTGGATATGATCTTGTCTCTGCCATGGTTGCCTCTGGCCAGGCATATTTGACGGGTTGTTTTCAGCTGTGTTCGGCCTTCCCCATCTTCCATCACTTGATGCTGTGCTCGACGAAATATCATTGGGTGCTGATCGTACTTCGGTATTCGGTGCGGAGGGTTGTATTTGTCTCTGAGAATCTGGTTTAACTCCCCAGGGCTGAACTCCCTTTTGGGATGGCTCCTCATTGTTCGCTTTTGGCGGCAGACCCCAGCCGGCAGTTTGTCCTTGACGCTGATGCGGGTGCTGCGTCTGTGTTTGTGGTGGTTGGCCTTGTTGTACATTCATCTCTCCTGCAACAACCGCGGATTCTGTAGAGTTTTGTTGGCCCCATTTGTTTGCCCCATTTGGTTTCGGTACAGTTTGCGAGGAACTCCATTCATTAGTTTTCAGATGTTCACTTTGTCCTTGACCTCCCCAGCTGTCCGGCCGATGCTGGACGCTACTTGGTTGAGTTGGTTCCTGTAGCTTTGTTTGCTGGTTTACATTTGATTTCCAACTGTCATTTTCAGAAGAATTGGATGGCTCACTTTTTTGAGTCATTCTACTCCTTTCCCCAGCAGCAATATTCTCGGGATCTTTCTGCATGTTCTGCTCTGACGGAAGATTTTGAGCCATATCTGTAGCACCTGCACTCTGTGGCTTTTCTTCCGCAGGCTTAGAATCTTCTACCTTGCTTTCAATATTCTCCATCCCTTGCTCCTTGGTGTTCGTTGGCTCTGGTCTTTCCCAACACGTTGTGCCATCAGCTGCACAATAATAATAATACTGCCCGGATTCTGGGTCGAAATGCTCACTCCATCCTTCGGGAAGAGGAGGTAGCTCATCGCCTTCCGGAGAAGTAGGAGAGTTTGGTGAAAATTCGCTAGGTTGTGAGGTGTAAGATGCAGGGGTCGTTTCTGGATACCATCTGTCCTGTTGCTGGTACTGTGGCTGTTGCAGTTGCTGATGCTGGCCGTATCCACCGTAAGATTGCGACCCAGTTGGACCACTTGCACCAGATGTTGTGAAGAGAGCGGCAAAAAGTATCACAGTCGAAATCATTCTACACATCTTGATCTCTATGAATATCATGGATGTCAGGTCGCAACTACGTAACGATGTGATCTGATGACACCTGGTATTAGGTCGGCAAGTTCAAAGTGATAGGGTTTGTTTGTGGAGGTATCTGAAGACGAGGCTTGACGATGTAGCTACAATAATCTATGACGGATCTGTGTATGACTTGTACTGTACAAGCTGTAAACTTTTCAAATGCAATGCGGGCGGGATTTACCGTATTCGACACGTGGAAAAATGTTTTCATTTCTTTCCTCCACGTGTCAAAATCATCATTAAAAGGGGATTGACGAATCCTTCCATTCACGATTGTGGGCTCAGCGAAGTAGTGCTGTTAGGAAGACATCGTACTTTGTTACAGTATGAGGTGTAGGGTTATCGCTCGATTTGTGCAGCCCCGTTGCCGATGCGCGCGATGAAAGGCAGCAGTAAAAAAATATTACACAGCAGCGCTCAGACCAACAAATTCGAAATTTAATCGACCGAAGTCAACATCATTACGAACACTACGTTACAGTTTGGCACCATTCAATCACAACTATCGGTAGCATGGTGTTTGCATCAATGATTCCAAGGGTTGCTAAAAGGGCAAACACTAAGAAACTGACGGGGACAACTTTGGTCCGCGTGCTTTGTAAGTGTCGACGAGAAATTCATGTCGTTGGTTGATTATGTTTGGGGAAGTATTCTTCGATGCAATACTATGATGTAACCTTGTAAAATGCAAATCTGAATTGCTATTACTAACAGTCCCTAACTCAATATATTTTTCTAATTATATCCCAATGTGACCTATTCAATGAAACCAGCTTCGGTTTCGCAAGCAAACGTCCCCGAATCGATCAAACGGGTTGGCCAAACCTCAGCGTTTCCCAATGAATATCCTGGAATGAGCTATGAATTCAATTGGGCTCTTAATGGAGATGGAGTTACCCCTCTCAAACGATCAGCCTTCCGAATCAACAAACCATTGGATCTTAAATTAGCTGGTCTTACCCCTCCGAAGACAAATCCACTCAAAGTGAAAGGTGTGGAGATCCCTGAAGCAGGAACTGATACTCTGACTTTTGAAAGCTTCGACCAGTTTTGCCAGGAAGCACGGGATAAATTGTCACTGTCGGACAGCTTGTTCTGCCCGGAAGGGCATGTGCCGGGAACACATACCGGTGTCCGCGTTATTTCAAATTCTAGTGCTCTAGCGCCCGATCTATTGGCTTACTTAGACCGTTGTCCAAAGAAGTCTCCGCCCGGATCTATGCCCATTACTTGTTTTGTTCTCGAAGGACATGCGGAGGAATTTTCTGGTTATTCAATCGAAGAAATTGAAGTGCCAATAGAGCCAGATGAAGGGGTTACTGTCTTTGATCTCGGATACCAGCCCAAGGAAGCCAAGTCAGTTGCAACAGTCGTTGTTGTTGGCAAATCGCCTGATCTAGCGAAAATTGTTGCTGGTGTAGAAGCTAGCCAGAAGGCGCTTGTTGAAGATGAAATCGAACGTGCCAAAAATGCTGAAGAAGCTGCTGAATAAACAAAAAGTATCGGTTCAAAAGCAATAAGCGATGAACTATTTAATATCTTTAAAAGCAATATGTCCTGCTCTCTTGCCTGTTTGAGTTCAATAGTTCAACTCTATGCACAACTAGATTTGGTGGATCAAATTGCTCCTTTCAAATAGCGTGTTTGATATTTATGTCATACGGTGCCAGCATCACAATTGGTGCTTGCTGCAGAGATGCCTCTGAGAGGGTGGGAGCAAGCTCCCCTACCTCATGGCGCCACAACCAGTGCCATTAAGCTGTGTGGGATTGATCTCAACTTCCACATCAATCTGGCCTTTTGAATCTGTTCCATATCAATGTGGGGCTCAGTCAAAAAGCATACCTGGCGGTGGTCGCGTTCAGGGTCACACGAAAGAAAAATAAAATTGTGAAAATTCACTGAATTCCACATTTCATGCCAAAAAATGCTTCAGAACAATTGTTACAGAAAAAAAATACGCGAAGAACAATTCCTTTCAGGTACACTGCAACAACGACAAACTTACATCACAACAACTCAAATTTCACCGGTTATGGCCGGCTAATCTCGACTGAAGAATGGCAGAAACGAATGAAGAAAACACAGAGCGTGTTCAGCCTCCATCTCGTACCCACGGTGTCGCTTTGGCGCGTCAACGTGCACTCCGAATGAATGCCAACAATGGAACAGACGATGTCAGTGTACCTTCTCTGTCGAATCTGAACATCCGGGCCGATAATATTGGTCAAGTACACCTCGAAACGAGAAATGATAATTTAAATGCTTATTCCGATGAGGATTATGATTACGTAACCAACAGCGGAAACTTAAATGGCTGGACGGTAGCAGAGGTAGTTGACGGGACGCCTCCAAACGCAAGAAGTTTGGTACGTGTATTTGTTGAGCTGATTTTATTCACATCGCACGTGCGTTTATTTTACTCATACTATTAATGTAAATGATAGCATGCCGCAGCTATTTTGAATGACGTCTTCTATTGCTTTGGAGGCTACGACGGAACCAGTAGGGTGAATACTTTCCATGCTTTCTCCTTCGCTGAGAAACGCTGGAGTCCTGTTCTCCCATCAGCAAACTCGGCCGGACCACCAAGCCCTAGAGATCGCCATGTGGCGGTTGCATTCGGAAATTCATTTTATGTTCATGGTGGCTTCGATGGAACAAGTAGAGTAAGCGACTTTTGGCTTTTTGATTTAAGTTCTATGTGCTGGAGGGAAGTCGTTGTTTTGGATGGGAGACCACCTTCGCCTCGGCATAGCCATTCGGCTGTTGTGCATTCCCACTCTCTATATGTATATGGAGGATATGACGGTAGTTACAGTACGTTTTGTAGTATTGCCTCTTTCTCCAAGTATATTCTCGCTTTTTATGCTTCAGACTCACATACAGCTTTCTTTAATACCATACAGAATCGGATCTACACGAATTCGATTTCAACTCAAGCAGATGGAATCTAGTCCCTACAACTGGAAGGCGACCGCGAGCTAGATATAGAGCCACGACAGTAGTTCATAAGAACTTTATTATTCTGTATGGAGGACATGATGGTACACGGCACTTGTCAGACACACATATTTTTGACATTGAAAATCGTGTTTGGTCTCCATTAGTCACAGAAGGGAGCATAATCCCCCGTGATAGCCACATAGCCGTTGCCCATTCCAGTAGCATGTACATCTTCGGGGGATCTAGTGGAAGTGCTATGAACGATCTCTTCGAATTGCAGCTTCCTTCGAACTTCTCTCTCCCAGCAAGGTGGTGAGTGCAAATATTGCGTGTTGAATTATCGCTGAGAAATGAATTCGTGTGTTACAATCTTCATTCTAATGATTCACGATCCCTTTATTGCATTTAGGCGCCAGATAAAAAGCTCAGGATTGAACGAACCTTTGGCTAGATTCTGCCACGTAGGAGTCACGTATAACGAAGGTGAGTTGAGATGCACTATCGTTCATGGAAAACACATATGATTGATGCATAATTGCCGGCTAACAAAAGTTATCTAATTGGGATTAGCACTATTCATATTCGGAGGTTATGACGGTTCTACACGACTCAATGACTTCGTTCGGTTCGATTTTGCTGTATATGATCTTAGTTTTGAGGTTCCCTCATCCAGTTTAGTTTCTGAAACGAGGGCTCTTGTCGATAATGAAACATTATCAGATGTAACCTTTATCGTCGAAGGGACGCCAGTTTATGCACACAAATTGTTTTTGATGCGATGTTCTTACTTCCAAGCACTGATTCTTGGTGATATGAAAGAGTCCAAAATGAAAACGATTCGTATCGAACAGGTGTCGCATCCAACATTTCTCAAGATTCTTGAGTATTTGTATACCGATCAATTACGTATCTATCTTGACTGTGCCATGGAACTATTCGAAGCAGCTGACCTTTTTTGCATTCCAAGATTGAAGACAATGTGCGAAAAAAGAATGTTACAGTCTATTAATGTGGAAAACGCAGCGGCCATCTTTCATGCTGCCGATTTGCACTCGGCTACTGCTCTTCGAGAGAAGGCAAAGAAATTCATCCTGTCGCACTTTGAATCGATCTCAAAAACTTCGTCTTTCGAAGAGATGGGGCGAAGTAATATCGATCTAGTTTTTGAATTGCTCCAAAACCGGTGAAATATCGATCTGCAGGGAATTATTTGCTTAATAACAGTCAAACGCCCAATCTTCGGTTTGTGTGAGCGAAAGCATATGGGGATTGCAATATGATTTCGAGTACTTAGTAATACTTTTTTAAGCTTTCAGAAACAATTAAAAAGATGCAAAATCAATGTACTTTCATGGAATACTAGCATGGAATAATACTATGGATTGCCCCCAGCACCAATCCTAACTACTCTCCCTCCTTTGGCCCTGTGGGCGCTCCTCCGAGCAATCTCCTGACTAAGCACCATCTGTGGCTCAGGAGCTGGCTCAGGCCCATGCGCAGTGACTGGCTCAGGCGCCAGAGGGCAAGCTGGTGCACCAATGGCCCCCCAGCTGAGCCCCCCACTGGCGCAATGGCCCCACAGCCAAGCTCTCCCCCAGGGCACCTGTTGGGCACGCACCGTGGGGCCCCCTGGGTGGCACAGCAATGCCCTCCTAATTATTCCCCATTGGTGTGGTCAAATGTTTTCCCTCGTTTGTGGTGGACTCTTCAGTCGCCAGTGAGTGTGTTGGCCATGATTGTGGGATCTGAGCTTGAGCATCATGATGGTTGCTTGCTTTGCAAAACGAAGGGCAAATTCAGCCTGTTTCTGCACGTACGTAAAGTAGTACGTACGTAGTCTTGGTATCAATGTAGATTCATTTTTTATTCTTTTCATTTCTGAGTCTTTCGGTTGTTATCGCGATGCCTTTGAATGACCACAGTGCATCGCGCATCTCAAGCACAACGACGACATCATCTCACTCAACTATAGGAACCTTTCCCGACACTGCTAGAAAAGCTTCAACAAATAAATTTGGAAAACCAAAGTTTCCGAGTGCTTCTTGAATTTTTGAAACTCAATGGATTTTGTTGTAGGGAAGCTTTGAACCAAGGTCTATCTCAACAAGTCAAAATCGGAGTACAGGAACTCAGTCCATCGATTCGGAAGGCAGCCTCATCACAAATTGAATTTGAATCATAGGGATTTTTTTAAAATTGAGATATATTTACAGTATATTCGCTACACCTCTAGACGAAGTGGCGGGGTCATCGCAGACTGAGAAATAATGTCATATGTGAATGTGGAGAAGGATTCGAAAGATGTGGTATTATCCTCGGAGGAAAACGCTTCTCCAACAAAAGGCTTCACCCATCGGCTATCGTCTGGCAATGTTCCTTCGTTTGATGGTTTAGATTCTCCAGATATCACGAACGAACACAACAAATCGGATGGAGTTCACTTTGCCGAGGATCAACCGGGCGTTGAGCTCCAGTTCTTACCTCCGGACCAAAGATCAGGGCATCATGGAGACCTTCTACTAGCAGCTGTGGTGGAACCAGAAATCGAGGATGACACTGAAGCTGCAGAAGCCCTCAGAGCTAATGCCAAAGTTAAGGTGGGAACGTTGAGCAAAGCAGCACGAGGTATCAACGCCCAATCGGTCAGAAAGCTAGTCAAAGTAGCTTCTTTAAGAGGTCGTGGAATTAAGCGCGGAAAACCTCCAAGAGTTCCACCAGGTCTCGCTGCTTCTGGACAACATCTTCATCAGCAACCCGATCACTTGGTACGAGACGGGGAGGAAAACCAGATTTATGCTGTGCAAGAGGAAGATGACGAGTCGGATGACGGAGAAGAAAATGATCACATTTCCCATTCATCCCCTGATGCTCACGAGCGCACCGTAGTATCGACGTCGAACGGTTCGGAAAAGACGTCGCAAAGACACCAGGACATAGAAAACGGCGGAAACGACCAAATTTCGAAACGGCATACAAACCGAATTAACCAGAACACATCTCTTGACGAAACCACTATATCAGCAAAATCAACGAAAGTGCATAGTCGGGAAGATCATTATTCGCCAATTGTCAATGAAGAACATGGAGGAGATATTCCTAAAGATGTTGTTGCCGAAACTATGGACGTCGAACGAAAATTAATGGGAGCACTAGATCCACACAATATGCTCCAGGTACAAAGGTGGAGAAAGAAAAAGAGAAGTGGGAAAAAGGAGCGAAAGTCATACGTGAAGGGGAAAGTAATTGATGGAAAACATGAATTATATACCCTTTCGATCGCCGTCATGCTGGGCGTTCGCACATCCATTGCTCGAACTAATACTATAATTTCTTCTTCCGATGGCAGTCGTAAAAAAATTCTTTCGCCGCAAGATTTCATGGCTGAAGAAAAATATGAGTTTGCACCAAAGGTAAGAAAAATAAAACGAATCGAGGAATTTCTACAAAATTTTACAACAACTTTCTCATTTCTATTTTGCTATTCAGGGATCCACAACCACTCCACCGCACAAACTTTCACACACGTTCAAATTTAAAGACTATGCACCTGTTGCTTTTGCATATCTGAGAAGATTGTTTGGTGTTAACGAATTTGACTTCTTACTCTCTGTTTGTGGAAATGCAAATTTTATTGAATTCATATCCAATGCTAAAAGTGGTCAGTTCTTTTTCTATTCAAGTGATGGAAAATATATGATCAAAACCATGACAAATAGTGAGAGTAAATTTTTGAGAAGAAGTGAGTACTGTGGTTAGAAGTGAAAATTTTCACACTATGCACGAATGTGGTTACAGAAACTCAATCTTACACTCTCTCTTTCTCTTTCTCTCAGTATTACCCCATTACTTTAGGCATTGTACCGAAAATCCCAATACATTACTGACCAAATTCTACGGAATGTATCGTGTAAAACTATATCACCTTCGACGAAATGTGAAATTCATCATCATGAATTCAGTTTATTATACTGACAAAAGTATCCAGACGTTTTACGACCTGAAGGGCTCAGAAATAGGACGATCAGCGAAACCTGATCAAGATGTTTTGAAAGACAATGACCTTCGAAAGAACTTGAAGGAAGACGCATTTTCTTTTAGTCCTGAATTATGTGTACGCTTTCGAGCCCAGGTTGAAGCTGATTGCAATTTCCTTCGAAAGATGCAAATTATGGACTACTCGATGTTGATTGGAGTTCACCATATTCCTCCAAGGAAAGTGGATCAACGCAGTAATATAGCTGATACTGGCTTTAAGATCCAAGAGCATAGATCTCACAAGAGGTCAAGCAGTAGAGGACTCATGTCTGATAGAGATCTTTTTGGTGACGTCTTGAATAGATCTAGCCGGTCAATTGGTAGCCACGATAATTCAAGAGAGAACTCCAACCAGGAGATCACCGATTCAACCTCGAGAAATGATTCTGCTAAACACCTTATAAAAGATATCAGAGAGCACGCTTATTCACATTCCAATTTTGAATTTGCTGAACTGTTGGAAGATGAAGATGACTGTAGTTACCTGGAAGGATCAGATCACTATAATGAACAGTTTGCTGGGAAAAGAAATGCGTACCAACAACATCCCAAGTACAAAGATGTTGAAAGGAAGAAGGAGCAAACAATCGAGCAGATTTATTGGCCTTTCCATAGGTTTTACGACATATATGGCCACAGACGATTGAAACCAAAAAAATATTACAATGACCAACAAACTTCTGATCTTATCAGAGCCTGGAAAATCCCAGAATTTGTTGCTCCTTTGTCAGATCGTAAGGATGGTGGTCTGATGATGGACACATCTCATTTGACTATGCCAATGGTCTTTAATGGGAAAAAAGGGAAAATGGCATACGAAGGGAAGATTTATTACATGGGAATAATTGATATTCTCCAACAGTATAATGTCCGAAAACGCGCTGAAACACGATATAGAAAGATGGAAGTACGAGCGAAAGCAGAACCTAGCTGCGTATGCCCTGATGATTATGCCGAAAGATTCATTGCATTTTTTGATCAATACTCCCAAAAGGCTCATCCGAAAACTTACGGAGAAGAAGAATCAACTGAAATAGAGGTTTCACAAAAGGAAACAACAAATATCATTGTGTCAACCAAGGAGAGCAAATTGTCATCCCCCAAAAAAGACCGTGGTATCGTTTCAAATGGAAATAAGGTTTGAATTCATCCTCGATTATAGCTGTTGGCACATAGATAGAGAAAGTCGTGCGGTAGCACGTAATTTGAAAGATTAAATGCAATGATTAGTTGACATCCGTAATCACTTCGTTATATTGATAGTAACTTTCAACGCTTTTGTAAAGCTTCATGTCTAATATTGACATGCTCGAGATTGTATCAACCGCTGAAGTCGAAACGTTTTCTCTTCCGAATTGTATATAATTTTTCTCATATTTTGAGACCCGATGGTTTTTCCATTGAAGTCTTGGTTTATTGAATATCTTAGAGAGTAATGGGATCGTTTCTGTGGATAATCGTTCAGTAGTTCCAACCCAATCCATCAACTCGAACATTTTCTCTTGAATTGCTTCACAATCCGCTGGCTGGACCATAGATGTGGAATTTGTCGCATTCCGTCTTTGTACTCTCATCGAAGCCTCACCTCGGAACAGAAATTGACACTAGATGGGAATAGATGAGCAACAGATCAAACAAATTCGCGTTAAAAAGGCCGAGATAAAAAATAAGAAGGGGAACTCTACCTCTTGGATTCATATCCTGGTGTTATTTACCTGCGGATTATAAATCGACTTCCGAAGGAAGTCCCGCTCAGTAGCGTTGCACCTTTCAAAGGTAGGGTTTCTTTTTTGTAGATGAAAAAAGTTGAAGTGTGAAAAAGAATACTGTGACAATGATAACGTGTCAGTCGCAAAGAATGATGATGCAAATGGAGATGTTTCATCAATACTCACTGCAATGGGCTCGCGGACTAAAGAAAAGAAAAACACTGGAACTCGATTTCGAAGTGCCGTTGCACGCCATCTTTGAAGGCGTCTACGCATCTTGAAAAAAGAGGGGGAAGTCGTCGCGTGGAGTTCGAAAACAAGGATTGACTTCTTATCACTTCCGTTTAAAATTAAATCCTCTACCAATGGGGCGGAATCGTTGTAAGTACTGTAGTTCTTCGCAAATATATATTGTATTCCTTCAACCTGCTCGAGATTCCGACGTATAGTTGTCCCTTTTGGTGATTTTAGCGCCAAGTCAAGGCAAAAGGAGGACTATAAGACCTATCAATTACGTTCTATTGACTGCAAAATACAAACGATGATGGAAATATCCATCTCGAAATGTTGTCGTACCTCCGGTTTTAGGAATGTGAAGGAAAAAGACAAGACCTCGTTTTTTGTTCTTGAACTCATTGATAGCTCCCGTAGCATTTCTCGTCATACAAAATGAAGAAACTCCATCGTTCTTTGGTCCTGCAGGGGATAGCAGTGTTGCAACCCCATGTTGAACCTTATCATCGATTATGATGAAAATGAGACATATGATCAAGCAGCGAAGCATCAGAGATAGTTCTTGAAGTATCCTTCAAAACATCATGGAACTTCAAAATTTTAAAAATAAAGCGCGCAAATCCAAGATACAATCGATCAACGTAAAAATACCGAAATGATGCAATTCCTTTTTACAGCATTTTATTGCTCCAAGTTATCAACAATACTATTCTAAAGAGGCACGAAGAGTATGATTTGAGACAACTTAATTAATCTACAACGTAATTCTTTGTGTGACTATGAATCTCCACTACCACACCAATGCATGTTTAGGTGACATTCCACAGAAAAACAGAAAACTGTTAGTTTTGCTTTTTGCTTCCAAGTAAAATGAAATATTGAGGAACACCCGCAAATCAATTTTAAGGTGTAGCACCCAACGCGGCAAGTGTGGCAGAGCTTCCAGCACCGGTCTCGTCAAGAATTGTAGAAACAAAGTCATGTTCCTCCATTGGGGATGAGAAAAGATGTTCATCTAGGTTCGTGACACTTGGGACTGAGTTCATGTGTAGAGCCAGTTTATTCTTCCCACCAGTAGGGTCCTCACTACTATCCGTAACACCATCAAACAATGATGGAAGAGGTGGAACGTTTACTTCGGCACTAGAGTCAATACGAGGCAAAGTATTCATACTCATCGTGGTCGCGTTATTTGAACTGGAATACAAGCTTTTTTGTTGCTGGCCATCTGTTAATTGGAAGCCAGAAGATTGTTGAGGAGCATCGGCTATCTCAGTTTGTAAGCGTTCCGCTTCTTCGTAGGTCTCATTTAAATCGCCTGTGTCTGTCAACCAATCCAATGTGTCCGCTACGTCCAACAGTGCATCAACATCAGATCCTTTGGAGTACCAGGATGGTACCTCCTTGGAATAATCTGTCCAAGTGGGATAAAGTTCTAGGTCATTGACGCCAGTTGGAGAAATTTCACCTCCTGCAAGGGTATTTGGGATTCCGGGTAGGTCCGTTGGAAGCGTTATAGGGTTCGCTCCGGCTTGTCGGGCGACAGAATTGACTTGAGTTTCGGGTGGTGTAACTGGTGCTGGCGATAGGTATCGGAAACTACACAACGAATGAAAGAGAAAGTTTGTTAAGAAATGTATTATGATGCCCAACACAAAAGAAACTTGCTTTCAATCGACTACGTAAGGAACTTGAAATTTTCAAAATACTTACAGTGAATCTTCAAGGGCTGATACCCCAATTCCAGCTGTTCCACCAGCCGTTGCTGTTTGTTGCGCATTCATCGATGATAAGGGTGTAGGTAACACGTAGGGAGCCAAAGCTGGTGCGACTGAATCAATGATCGGATTTGCGGTCGATGTTTTTCGTGCACCCGACTTTCTCTTCCCCTCTCGTCTTGCGGATGCTACCACAGATTGGATGGCTTTCCTTTTTGTTCCCGAAGTTTGCTTTCGTCTCTTGTTGGAGTGAGCAGTAGAATGACCTACTCCAGCAGACGAAGATAGGCCAGAACCATTGGCATTTGCTACTGCGCCACCTCCCATTCCAGAACGACCACCCTCACCCATCATCATTGTTGAACCAACAGCAGAACCTCCATTGGAGGCACCACCGCCTGCCATCGTAACATCTTCCCCATTTTGTTTTGCTTTAGCAAGCTTCTGAAAGTACTTCTGAGCATGAGTCCGAATTTGAACAACAGTGCGAGACTTGATAAGGCCTGCTATTTTCTTCCATCCCTTTCCGTGCAATTCTAGACCTTGCAAAAACAGATTGTGTTCTTCGGCAGTCCATCGACCGGTGTTTTCACCACTAGATCCCCCTTGCCCTCCAGCTGATTGCGCAGTGGCAGCTGTTGCCATTGTCACAGTAGCTGATTTCTTTTTGCTTTTGGAAGAAGTTTTAACTGAACTTGTAGCAGTAGGTGCTTGTGCTCCCAGACCAGTTACGGGTCTTCCTGCTGTAGCCAACACTACCGGAGTTGGTGAAGGAGCCACAGAGTTCGGAGCCAGAGTAGATGTTGCTCCCGGAGCAGGAATCGCGCCAGTGGAATGTGGAGGCAACGAAGCAGTTGGGTCGGCGACAGGTGGTAAGGCGGACATGCTTGGAAATGCAGTATTGATTGCTTTATAGGGGTGTTAAACTTCCTTTCGAAGTATTGTTTAATGTAGACGTGAAATACGTAAAATTGTTTCGCGAAAACAACAAGTGAGTTAGCTGTTTGTTCGATGGCAAAGATCTCTTTCACTTCATACCGGTCGGAACGAAACACACAGCAAGCAACAGTCTGAATCAGCCTAGGTTGTGTGAACCGAGGGTCCATTACGAGCACAGGAAAACGATGGATGAAAGTTTTCCCGCCAAAACAACGACTTTTCTAATCCAAGACGTCACGAAACTCGAAGGGCAAGCACAGGGCTCCGAGAAACTTTATGCAACCCATCAATACATTTCATCCAAACTTTGCATTCCGTTCAACTGCATGTCGGTCAGGGTAGCTATTTCCATGAACATTCCTTACCTAAGAAAAGTATTGTGTATTGTGGCTTGAAAAAGAAAAGCAAAATATCGCTCTGAAGAAAAGGCTCTCCCCGAGAATAGAAACAACGCGTGATAAGACGGTTGTTTGCTTCATGCTCGAGGTTCGAGGTATTTATTATTTCTCTTTCCTCTCTTTTACCGGTACTTGAGCAGTGCCATACGGTTTTCATTCTAGAGGGTACTACAATACTGTCAATACAACCATATTTTTTACTCCTATAATTTTCACATAGTAGCCATCTAATTACGCAAATTTAAAACATTTAAGAAATTCTATCAACCTCTGTGGAATGAATTGCTCAAGAATATAATTATGCCCAACGATCAAAGTGGCAGCTGCGTTCGAATTCTTCCTTTTGATTGGTTGAAACGTTAAGAAGAACACAGAAATTTGGAAATATGGCATTCTAGGATGCCTTTTTATTGGTTGGACACATGGGAAGACCACGAGCTAGGAACAAAATTTGTTGGTGAGGTGGCGATCAGCGCTGCGCGTCGTACGCATGTAACTCCAAAAGCAATCGCTAAGCAAGATCAAAATAAACAGCAGCATTAGCCCCCCAGCTTGCCCCAGGCAATTGAGCACAAACCAGCAGATGATGGGGAAGCACACACTCCCCAATTTAGCACTAACAAGTGGGAGACCATTGTTTGGTGCCTCCCAAAGATGAGGAGCCAACCAGAGTGGCCCCCCAGGCAAGGGAGGGGTGGCATGGCATGCACCCCCTGCCTCTTGGGTTGGGTTGGGTGCTGTGCCAGGCAGCAGAGCCAAATCAAACCATGCAGCATGGCGCAGTTACTACCATGACTCCCTCCCTCCAAGCTTGGGGCCATTGCACAGGCCAAGAGGCTATTTGCTTGTGCCCAGGGGGGGCAAGTGGTGGGGGTGGGTGCCAAGGCACCCCACAGGTGTTGAGCCCGCAGCAGTGTGTGCCACTTGTGTCTGCGCAATGACTCCAACACAGTCGCACAATACTGAGTGCTGTTGTTGCCTTGGCTCCAAGTTGCTCAAGCACTCTCTCAACATGCACAAATTGGGCCGGGGCTGCGCTCGGGGGAGAAACGGGATTCTCATTCCCCTCCCAAATTCCATCTGCTCGGGTGTCAGGGAGAAATTCTGGAGAAATAATTCTCATTCACAAAAAAGACGAAAAACATCAATGCTCGATAAATTGCAATTGAGTCACAAAACTCGGACAAATGATTCCGATTGGAAACAACTAAAAAGTTAAATACAGAGAAGATAAGGAAGCAACGATTGTCGAATCGATAGATCATTAGAGAATGAGG
>Ga0115013_10000891_pt1 | contig 17737 bp, 11 predicted proteins | sample SouAtlMetagenome_2_FD_88686 | JGI IMG/M metagenome (GOLD analysis project Ga0115013, IMG submission 88686) | Marine eukaryotic phytoplankton communities from Atlantic Ocean - South Atlantic ANT15 Metagenome | ecosystem: Environmental > Aquatic > Marine > Oceanic | place: South Atlantic Ocean...
CAGGGCGAGAAAACTTGGAAATCTACTTCGTAAATTGTCCAAAATGCCGCTATTACTTTGTTGTGATCATCGTCACTTCTACTGTCTTGGTTCAATACCGTCAACTCCATAAACTTCTAAAGCTAGAAAACAATGGGCAACAAAGTGAAGACGGTGGATGCACAAAATTCTCAAGATATTGTAATCGACGAGGAGAGCTTGCAACACCTTCGAGAAGATGTATCCATCCAAAACACAGAAGCAGAAGATAAGTCAGGGACTGCATCAGTAGATTCAATGAAACAAAGCATCGCTGTAGTCGAATCTTCCCTGTTGAACGACTGCAACATCCTTCGATCACTACGAAATGCTCTATATCGTGACGACATGAAAAGATATGATACGATCGACACTAATAGTACCACTAGTACAGGGGATAGAGTGGAAGAAGATAATGAAACGTCGAAAGATAGTGGGACGCAACAACATGATTATTCCTGTCAAGACCCATTAGTGACTTTTTTCTTCAAGTTCTTTGAGTTTGCTCAGGCCGAACGCAATAGACTCCCCGGAAAGAGGCCAAATACATATTTCACACAAGATCTTTGCTCGAACCTGTCGGAGATTCGATCTGACTTAGAATGGGCACAGGACGCAGCGTATCGCAGACAGGCAGGGAAGCCCTACGTCTCTTGGGCCGATTACGTCGTCGAAGATCAACCCATACCCTGGTTCACATACACCGTGTTAGCAATTATTACGTTCGCCATGGTTTGGACCTTTTATGAAGATGACTGGAACATAGCTTCCATGAAAATCAATCCATTCATTGGTCCGGATTCAGAGGCTCTGATAAAGGTTGGCGGTTTAAAGGGCCAAGTCCTGATCGAAGATGGCAAATGGTGGTTGCTGATCTCATCGATTTTCTTGCACGCTGGTATCATCCATCTCCTGATGAACTCTGTATTATTTTTATATATCAGCCGATTCATTGAGCGCAATCATGGCTGGTTCCACACATGCCTACTATTTCTCCTGAGTGGCATATTTGGGAATGCGATCGGAGCGTTGCTACAACCACACGTGGTCCGGGTCGGGGCGAGCGCTGGAATTTACGGCCTAATAGGTGCTTGTGTTGGTGATATCGTTCTCAATTCGCAATTCTTCTTCCTTGTCCTTGAAGAACGTATCCACCAAGAAGATTTGCGACGCCAGCGGAAAAGGCTTCAGCAAATTTGCAACGAAGTCATCAAAAGCAAAAAAGTAGTAGGAAAAGGCCGTGAGCAAAAAAAGATTCAGTATCGCCGTCGGCGCGTAAGATTGATGTGCTCTGTCACGCTAGCGTTTGAGTTCTTTCTCAATTTTGCAATTGGTCTTCTGCCCTTCGTCGACAACTTTTCTCACCTAGGTGGATTTCTCTTCGGATTTTTCGTTTCGCTATCTTCTCTCCGTCTGCTTTCGGCATCTTCTTTTGACTACCGTAAGAAGGAACAACGAACGGCTTTTCAAAAGTGGTGTCACAAGATACGCATCTTCGCTCTGCGCTGCGGAGGTGGCCTCTTGGCTTTATTTCTGGTACTTTTGACCATTATATTCCTACACAAGTCCGATGGAACGAACAGTCCCTGTCCAAGATGTCGATATTTGTCTTGCATGGCACTCCCGAAACCATGGAAGCCCAACGACCCGAGCAACTGGTGGACTTGTGACGGTTGTGGGGGTGTCCAAGCAACGGTCACTTCGGTTAGTGTTGGAGGTGAAGAAATTTGGTACATTGACAAGATGTTTTGTCCTCTTGGGAACACGATTGCGCTTGACTTCTCTGAAGGTGTTGGATTTCCAGAGATGCAGCACGCCAGAAATGCCTTGCCAAAGCTGTGCACCCAACTCTGTGATGGATCGTAGTGGAAATGAGTTCGATTGCGATATCCATGCATAAAAAACACGAAACATAGATTAATCAAGAACATAGAACTTTCTCTTCGTAAACAAGCAAAGATTATATTCATGCATATGTTAGAACTCTTGTCCTGTCATCTTCGTGCAATGATTTTCGTCCACAAGTTGGCGATTTTCAAGTTTTTGAGGGCACGCCTTGGGCACGTCCAATCCAATCGAATGAATCAAATGAGGCAGCAGACACCTCATTCTGTCATTCCGACTCACCATTAAAAACGTAGTGCTGGTTTCGAAGCTGATCAGACGGAAGGCCTATTCTTTCTATTCGAATACAAGATCTTCCCCAGCAAGATTAATCGGAAATAGCTGCCGCTGCACATGGCAATAACTTCGCAAACGGATTATTTGTAATTGCAGCAATAACAGGGAATCTTTTCAAACATGGCCCGTTTGTTTTACCTTCAGAGTGCGACGTTCGCCGTTGCGATCCTGGTGCTGTTTGACTTCTTGAACGCCAGAAACTGCTATGCGAATGCCTTCGCGTTTTCGTCTCCGCAAACAGCAATGCACGGAAACACGAGTTTTCAAACCATAACTGCGAAGGCCAAAAGCCATTCAACAAGCCACACAACTCTATTTTCTACAAAAGATGATACAGACATCGACAAGGAACAAAGCCAAAAACAGCAACTGGATTGGAAAAAAATCAATCAACAAAGCAAACTCTTTTGGAACATGGCCTATCCTTATTTCGAAGAATGCAAAGCCGGCCGTTGGCTTTTTGCAGGTATGATCGGATTGACGCTCCTAAATAGTGGTGTATCAGTCGGGTTTTCTTATATTGGGAAGGATTTTTGGAACGCTTTGAGCAGCAAAAACACGGTCGAATTCTACAACGTTCTAGGAAAATACTTGGGAGCTCTTTTGGTGGGGGCACCAATCGTAACATTGTATAAATACCAACGGGAACGACTAGCTGTGAACTGGAGAGAATGGATGACAACTCGGACACTGCAGCTGTACGAGGAGAATCGTGTGTACTACGCTATTGAGCGAGGTGGAGAAGTGGACAATCCAGATCAGCGCATCTGCGAGGATGTCCAGTCCTTCACATCCTTTTCTCTACAGCTCTTTTTAACCATTGTGTCTACAGTCATCGATCTCGTCTCCTTTTCCCTGATTTTGTACTCGATCTACCCGCAATTGTTTATTGCTATTGTGGCCTACGCGTCTTTTGGAACTATCGCTACGACATATTTAGGAAAAGATCTGGTCCGTATCAACTACGATCAGCTTACCAAAGAGGCAAACTTCAGATTCTCGCTTGTGCGATGGAGAGAAAATGCAGAATCTATTGCCTTTTATGGTGGCGAAGATTTGGAGGGTAAGGTGGTCAACCAGCGCCTCAAAAGCGTCATTGACAATACACAAGAACTTATTGTAACCCAGCGAAACCTGGAATTTTTCACCAATGGATATCGTTTCTTGATCCAGCTTTTACCGGTAACTGTTGTAGCGCCACGATACTTTGCAGGAGCCATTGAGCTGGGAGTCATCAGCCAATCTGTGGGTGCTTTCAACCATATCCTCAATGATCTTAGCATCATAGTGAATCAATTTGAACAGTTATCAAAATTCTCTGCGGGTATAGATCGATTGTCGGTTTTCTTGGAGGCCATGCAGGAAGCCGATCCTGTTCGAAACATAGTTGCGACACCAGGCGACAAGACAACCCTAATGAAAGTGGCTAATGCTACCAAAGCAGCTGAGGCCCTTATGGATACTCCCACAGATAACACGGAATCATCCAGTAGCAAAAGCACCGGCGATGTGGCACTAGAAATTGATAGTATTGAATTGCATCGCTTGCCAGCCCTTTCGGCTGCTGTTGAAAATGGTGAAGAAGTCTATCGAGCGCCCCTAAAAACCCCAATGATCTCAATCAAGGATCTCGACCTAGCAACGCCCGACCGCAAACGTACTTTAATCAAAGATCTCTCTATGGATCTCAAAGAAGGAGAAAACCTGCTTATTGTAGGTAATTCTGGGGCTGGCAAATCAAGCCTTTTACGGGCAATCGCTGGATTGTGGACATCTGGAAATGGGAGCATTACCCGTCCGGGAGACGAAGACGTTTATTTTTTGCCGCAGCGCCCGTACTGTACAGTGGGATCTCTGAAGGACCAGCTCTTGTATCCAAGTCTGGAAGATCAGCAACTCGGAAGTAATGCTACCGAAGCAAAAAACGACGATGACACGGTAGTGACAAGTCAAAGCCACATTCTGAAGCAATCCCTAAGTGATGAAGACTTGCTGAAAGTGTTGGAAAAGGTTGATCTTGGAGAACTTGCGTCCCGGTCTGGCGATGGAGATCAAATTAAGGGACTATATACAGTATTGGACTGGACGAATACACTGTCCCTTGGCGAACAACAGCGATTGGCATTTGGACGAGTGCTCGTAAACCAACCTCAGCTTGTAATTTTGGACGAAGCGACTTCTGCTTTAGGTATGTCCCATGTGCAAGCTTTATTGTCCAATTTGAACACAACTTCTTGGTATGCCCATACTTTTTCTTCTCGCACATTTTTAACATTGTGAAATTTCTTTCTTTTCCCCCCATAGACATGGTTGCTGAAGCACGCATGTATAATTTGTTGCAAGATATGGGACGTAAGCATCTTTTGAAGAACGGAGATATGACTGCGCCTGGCCTGAACTACGTCAGTGTTGGTCACCGACCGAGTCTCTTAGCCTACCACGATAAAAGATTGCGATTGAATGGGGAAGACAAACATTCTCTGGAAGTCATTGAAAAGGCTGCTGGTGTAAATGCGCAGGCCTTCAACAACGTATCTAATCTATAAGTTTCGTTAACAATGTTTGTCTTTCGTGATTTTTTGCTGCTGGTGTGCGATGCTGTAGTTGTTTACTCGACCTAGGAAAGTGTTTCATATTTTCCAAAAATGTCTCCTTACGAGCATGGCCTACCTTCTGTCAGTCACCTTGCTTGGGTTCGTGAAGAGTGAAGATCACCTTGGAATCCTGGAAGCTCGTGACACCGTCAACCGCCTTGGTGTCCACCTGGTGTCTTCCAAAACCTTCTGGACCTCGGCCAAGCTTTTCTTGTCGTTGTCGACCGACCATATGCGGCGCCACTCGCGAGTGAACATGTCGAACTCGAATCCTTATGTGGTGGTGACGATTGCAGATGTTCCATTTGAATCCATTGGGTTTTGGGATTTTTGATGTGTGAATTGTAGTTGTCTAGAAATAGAGTTGAGGATAATTTCAGAGAGTCACGCATCTCGCGTGCGAGATGCGTGATTAACCACGTTTGAAGCTGCTAGGATTTTCCTCTTCAGAGAGGAAAATCTTTGCGTACGTTCAAGTTCAAGCGTATAAATTCACGTGAATTATGTTGCGTCACGCCGATGAATCCCATCATACTTTTTCGGTAGATGTGGGAAAGGTATCCGAATTCTTTGTTCTTCTCTTCTTTTTTTGTGGTGGTTGTCAACGGGGGGAAATCGACGCCAGCTTTTGAGTTTGGATTTTGGCCATGGACAAATATCGTTTGGTTCAGGAGCACATCGCCGACGATGGTAAAGAAACCGATAAAAATAATACCGACGACTCAACAATGAACTGTGAAGTTAGAATAACACAACAGGGCAAACCTAGAAATTATATATCGTACGCGATGAAATTATTTGTACGTGCCGATAAGTTGAATCGAATCGATGACCTTTTCCGCGAGTTGTTTTTTCGAGGATTGTTTCCTGAGGACTTTTTGCGGCTGTTGTACTGCAGTGGTCTCACCGCTCCCGTTTGTTTGCTATGCGTATCGTATCAAATCCAATAATTTGCTTCAGCAGGCAGACAGCTCGGACAAAGTTGTCCTAAAGGCCATGGGGCGCGCTATCAACAAAGCGGTCACAATCGCTGAGATATTAAAACGGAAAATGCCCCTCCACCAGTGCAATGCTCTCAGTAGTGTGGAGATGATCGATATTTTCGAACCTCTCGAAGAAGGACTGGATCGAGTAGAATCTCGGCGGTATGGTACGTATCATGTTGCATTATTGCTCGAAGGATAGGTTGTAGTATGTGCTGTTTATGTGATTCCTTTGCGTTGTCATGCTTCTCGTCTCATGTTGATGCCGCGTGTCGTATAATCTCTAGTTTCATGCATGCAAATCACATTGTCTAAAACGCTCGAGGGTATAGACGTAAACGACATTGGATACCAGCCTCCGCTGCCACCCGAAGAAATGAATCCGGGGGATTTTCACCCCATGAGAGAGGCCGCTGTCATAGCCTCTTCATAGGGCTAGGTACCACACGAATTCCTTTTGGTGAAGCCATTGCCAATATTTGGTCTTTTGGATACCACACGGATTCCCCTTAATGAAGCCATTGCCAATGACGGGGATTTTGAATATGCATATCACGGAGTATTTCTTGGACGTGCTACCATGCACTATATACGCATTAGAACAAGTACCGGTAAACAAACAACCATTGGCGATCAATCTTCCGGGAAAGAATCGGTACGACGCCGCATGCGAGCCAAGATACTGTATATTTTTCCGTGACGTGCATCGGAAATGCACTATTATGAAATGGCCTCCAACCAAATTGCTACTACTACAACAACCCCAACCTCGAATATTGAATAATAGATTTTTCCTTTGAATTTTTGATCCAGTCAGTGCAATACTCATTTTACTCCTAGTTTGAAAACAACGATGTGTTGCTTCATTAATATTGCAATTTGCTTGTTTGTGGCAATTTTCGGTTGTAGATTTTCTTTTCGACCAGTATTTTTGTGGTGCGCGTTGTGATGATTGTGATTTTCATTGTTTGATGGCACGCAGAGCCATTGTTTTCTCCTCTTGGATGATTGACTCGGTCTTTCCATTTATGATACTCTTACTTATAAGTTACAACAGATGGATTGATGTCAATAGTAAATCTTGTCAACGACGCCGAGGATTGTTACGCACCCGTATATTTTCCTGCAAAGATCAACGATGATGCCGGTTGCAACGAATCGCACGTAACATTTGTAGAAGCCTGTCAAGTTGCCGCAGAAAGCCATCGGCCATTGCACCTGTATCAAGATATTAATGATTTGTCCGAAACCATTGTACTGAGAAAACGTCAGGTTCTCTCTATAGTTGGGAAATCACCGACGTCGTCCGTATCATTATGCGAAAATTCAGATGAACAATCGTCATCATCCCAAAAAATTCAAATAGCTGGTAAAATTCACAGCCTATTTCTCCTCAACAACCATAGCCAGTTAAAGCTTCGGGATTTGGAACTAGTTCATGAAGACAACGATGAAGACTGTCGGAAAGTGGGCGCCGCTGTCAATCTGCGATATAAAGCGAAAGCCTGGCTCGAAAATTGTTCTGTCACCAGCCATGCCGGATTTTGCTGCTGGGCTGTTCAAAAGGCTACCATACATCTCGAGCGATGCTATCTGGTGGCACCCCTGCGATCAGCCGTGGTTTGTTTCGGCCAGGCGTGTGTTGAGGGTCGGTCGTGCACCATTGCAAACGTAGGTGTTCATGGTGTCTGTGCTCGCGGAGAATGCAAAATTCGATTGTTCAACTCTTCCATTTTGGATTCGGCCGTGCGTGGGCTTTATGCGTACGCCAATGCCTGTGTGTGTCTTGATGGATGCACCATACGTGGAACGATTCGTCCGGATATGGCAGCAGTCGAAGTATCGACGGCCCAAGACGTCGAGGAAAACCATAATACTGCTGAAGCGGAAGGCAAGAGTATCAAGAAAAATGCCGTTGCGCTTGAAAAGGCATCTTCCTTGACCATGAATGAATGTCATGTCACAGATAATGCTGGAGTGGGGGTGAAAATTCGTGGGGCAGTGCGTCACAATTTACACTCTGACGATGGCACAAAAAATTACTACGATAGAAATCTTGGAGGCAACATAGTAGAGCTACCTTCGACAAATGTAGAAAACATTAGTATGAACCAAAATGAGAAATACCGGAGCAACGCACATCCAGAAAGACTAGGATCCAATGAAAATGACACTTCGAATCGGACAAGCGGAAAATTCCAGCGAGATCCTTCTGGGTCGTCATTTCGCAAAGGCGACTGGTGGTGCATGGAATGCGTTCCAAAAATTATTGTACAGGGCTCCAAAAGTTCCTGCCCTAATTGCAGCTGTCAAAAAATGGATGGAAAGTATCTATCATCGGAAGAAGTGTTGAGATTGAATCGACATGGTGATGTAACTGAGTCTGCTGTAGCCCGAGATATAGATGTACACTCCGCCATCAAACTAGGCGAAATAGCTCGAGCTAGTCCTGAGGTCGAGGAATCTCGAAAGGTTTCTCCGGAGTGGCTTTTCGATGGAGATGATTCTGGTTGGCTTCCATACGATAGTGAAAGTAGCCAAGAACTTGAAAATGCATTCCAATCATTCCTCTGTCTCAAAGAAAATAGACAAGGGGATGTGGGTGAGGGGCAGTTGGATCAAGAACTATGCAAAGAAATTTCTAGCACCAAAATTGTTACACTTTCTGGAGGCCGTTACAGTGTCAATTTGGAAACGATGGAACAGATCAACACTAGTTCCCATTTTCTGCGTCTCGTGCAGCGAAGAGAAAACTAGTACAATAATTAGAAATAGATCATCTTGTTCACTACACTACGTCATAAGATTCTTCCCTCATCATACATTTTATAATTGTAGTCTCTAAAATTCAACACCAGCGTTCGACTTCAGTGAAATATGATGTTCACCACCATTTCCTCATGTCGATGATCCAGTAGGATTCTTTCCTTCCATTTTTTTGTTCGCTACTGTTAATGCAGCGAGCTGGCGCCGCAAGTTTTCGTTCTCCAGCTTCAATCCAGCAACGTCTACATTCTTCGGTGCACCCAGGTATCGTTTAATATACTCCAATGCATTGTCAGGTCGTTCCGGTTCTTCGTACAAACCGACAAGAACTTTTGTCAGAGTCTCTAAAACACCGGTTGTTTCTAGATATGCTCGAAATTCCTCCTTTTTCGAGCCATCGGAAGAGTGATTGTTAGCATTGTTGTGTTTGTGATTTCCCGATTTGCTGCCGCTAGCGTGGCTATTATTGCTCGAATCTTTCACGGGGTTCGCTGTCTAGTATAATAGATCAAAGTGTAAAGAACATCAGATGAGAAAGGGGGAGGTATTCTACAATGCAACAGTCGAAACCCATACCACCAAGAACGCGTAGACGATCGACATCGAAGGAACAAAAACTGCTTCTTACTTGGGAATAGCTGGCCATAGTTGAATTTCTAAACGTATCTCCAAATTGTGATATCTTCAACTATGTTTATGATATAATGTTATCGACGAATTCAAATCCACTAAAGTTGTTTGTGGTTGCTCTCATCCAACAACAGAAAATGATTTTTATTTGTTTTTCATAAACTATTGCTCTAGTAGGGTTAAAGTTCAATACATTGTTCGATTCGGAAGTTGGCAATCCGGAAGATCTTTTCCCGAACACTATGAGCTCTCGCATCGAACATTTTTTGAGCTAGAAGTCTTGAATTACGAGTAACCAACTTATCTTTGCAAACATCGCACTCGAGTATCAAAGAAAGAGTAGAAAGAATACTGCTCTTCGCGTCATGAGAAAACAATCCAAGATGAAACCAGGATTTCTACGACAAGAACCAGGGAGAATGTTGATGTTGCTGGTGGTAGTAATGAGTTGTGCAATTGATGTCAGAAATGTCGTGGCAGCCGATTGGAATAATATAAGTGCCGACTATGACGACGCCGATGAAAGTTACTGTGGCAACGATCAGTTTACTTTCGGAGGAGCGGAGTACGATTTCGATTGCGTATCTATTGATACCTTCACCCTGTTGGACTTTGAAAATCTTTTCGACCCCAGCAATGAAAACTCACCTTGTCAGGTATCAGAATCTTTAAGCACTAAATTATGTGGACCGTGTGCCATCGATCGAGATGCTATCGAAAATGGTGACAATGATTGCGTAAATATTGAGGAACTTACATGGGATCAATACAAACTTTGGTTCGATCCGATCTATAGCAATTCTGAACCCGATGGGGTCCGTCTTTTGAATCTGAGGAAATCTGCCTTGCTTATCGCAGCCCACAACAACAATACCACTCGCAAGGACTATCGATTGGGGTTCACTCCGCTGTCTGCCGATTTTACCGACGAGGATTATCGGGCGCGGTCTGGGTACATCTACAAAAATCTGACCGGTACGCCGGACGAGCTCAAGAGGTTTGATGTAAACGAGCTCAGCCAGACTGGATCTGGGAGGAGAGCACAGTCATCTCAACTCCCCTCGCGAATTGATTGGCAAGAAGCGGGCGGAACAACACAAGTGAAGGACCAGGGTCGGTGCGGATGTTGTTGGGCAATTAGCCTTACTGGAGCAATTGAGGGGGGTGTCTTTGCAGATCCTGCCAACCAAAACTATCTCCAGAGTCTCTCCTTTCAGCAGCTGATTTCCTGCTCTAGAGTGAATGGTGGTTGTGATGGCGGAAACCCCGCTCTGGCATCAATCTCCACGAAAGTCACTGCGGGTTCGGGTTTTGCCTCCCTCAACGACTATCCATACACAGATTATTGGGGGGGAACAACTGAAGAGTGTCTGAAAGACGACTTTCCACAGGTCGTCAAAATTCAAAACACTCGAATGGTGGCGGGGTATGACACTAGTCTAACTCATGCCCAACGGGTAATGGAATTCAAGCAGGCTTTGGCATACCGGCCGATTTCAGTGGTCATGAAATCATCATGCAGAAAACTTTCGAACTACCGAGGAGGTGTCTTGACAGAGGACGGAAATTGCGCATGTCCTGATTCAGATTGCATGGACCACTCGGTAGTTATGGTCGGTTACGATGATACCGCTGACATTCCCTATTTTAAACTCAAAAACTCTTGGGGAACACGGTGGGGCGAAGAGGGTTATTTCAGGGTGTCCCAGGCCCCCTCCCCCGATGGCGAATTTGGGTTGTTTGGAATATTGACGGAGGGTGTGATTGTGGCCGGTTTCAATACGACATTCATGGTAGAGGACGAAATACAAAAAAGACCTCCCCTATGGTGGTTGTGGGGCATTCTCATTGCCCTGGCGGTATGTATGGGCATGATATGTGCTTGCATGGTGCGCAAGACGAAAGAACATGAAATTCAAACCGAATGAACATACCACAGTTTTTTTTTCTAATACCACCACGCTCAGCTGGAATCAAAAGGTTTAAAAAAAAAAAGTATCATAAATTGGGATTTGAAGACGAAAAGGAAAAAAAGGCTTTGGTTTGTTATTTTAGATTACGCATCTCAAATTGAAGGCATGACTATGTCATGATGGGCTCGTTCGATAGAATTTGATAAACATATTTTGTTAAAATTGAACTTTAAAATTTCCTTCCAGTCTTGCTCTGCCGCGCCGCCCTCGCGCATCATCGTGGCCAGCAATTTTTTCCTCCGATTTAGAAATTTTCGTTGCACTTTTCCTAGTTTTGTTCTTCTCAAAAAAAATTCTGACCTCGATGAATGGCGTGCACCTAGTTTTCCAACAAAGAATCTACATGATTACAATTGATATCTCACAGCAATGCGAATTCAAAACTGCAGAATATGGCCGACTTAAATGATGGTGTTGGTAGCGCTGACAGCTCAATTGCCTGTGACGAAAGGAGGGGTTGTAAACGTAGTTTGGAAGACAAATCATCCGAGACCAACGATGCAAGCTCTGCAAGTGAAAGTCGCGAGTTTAATTCTAGAAAGACTATCACCGATCTTTCACCGGACACAATAAAGAAAGTGAAAGGAAACGAAACGATTGCCTCTGGAGATAGTGAAATAGAAGAAAGTTCTAATTCCAACCGTGATACCGGATTTCTATCTGACCTACCTCATGGGATGTCGCTGCAATGGAATAACGACAAGTCGAGGGCGGTCTTGAATATTGCGGAAACATCTTCAGATACTGCTTCTACTGATGATCGGGAACTGCGGGTATGTGTAGTGGGGAGAGCTAGGATTCGTGTGGAAGAAGGATCGGTGGAGATTTTGGGACACACCCTTGACACAACTCGTGAGGGAAAAATCGACGAAAAACCAAACGACCGTGACACCGACCTAGAATCGCCATTTGCTTCCGGGGTAGTCATAACAAGCCCATATTGGTCTAGCTGGATGACGATCGAAGCCAATCCACTGTGTTTACCCTGCAAGGTTATTTTGGAGTGCATTCGGGGTCCCGAGAGTTTCAAGATAATGCCACCGAAGCGTCCAATTCTACTGCCGGAATTGTGGAAAAATTGCGCTGATGTTATTGTTCAAGACTTTTGTAAATCCTCAAATACTTCAGATTCTTCGAACCGCTCAAGAGGACTCGCTATGATGGCAGATTCTCTAGAAGATATCGAAGATGGTATGAATGAAAAATGCCATACTACAGATGGTACCCGACGGGTTTGTATGATTACTGGGGCGAAAGGTGTTGGCAAATCTACTATGCTGCGATATCTAACGAATCGTATCTTATCGGCTAGGTCTGAAATAGAAGAGATAGCAATACTTGATACCGATGTTGGACAACCCGAACTTGCACCACCAGGACTCCTAACATTGTCAATCGTCAGGAAGCCCTTGTTACAGCCACCCTATTGGAATCTAGTGAACGAGATAGTTCTTCAAAAGAACGAAGAGCACGATAATCAGGCTGGTGAACAACATGGATCTGTTCACGGTCCACAGCAAGAACATTTCCGTTCCGATAAGTGTGACGAGGAGCATTACGAAACAAACGCTGACGTTGGGATCGAAACAGTTTCCTCCGTGTTCTTTGGAGCTGCCACATCCAAGGTCGATCCGACTCGATATATTACTTCCATTCAATTCTTGATGAGACAATACGAAACAGAAGTGGTCAACTCAAGCGAATCGCCGATACCTCTCTTAATTAACATGGACGGATGGGTGAAGGGGCTCGGTTATCAAATTCTGACGACACTCATTAATTCCCTTGGGCCAACTCATTTGGTACAGATTCTCGGAGATACCCCGGGTCAAACCTTCGATCTTCCATCTAGTGTCTGTGATAGCCCAATAGTTGACGACAATGAACTGCCATCAGAAAATCCTTCCGCTTCAGCAAACACCGTATGTGCACCGAAGATTTTTGAAGTACAAGCGTGTCAGACCATGTCAGGGGTCTCTCTCTGTAAGATTCCCGCCTCAACCATGAGGAATTTTCGCTGGGCCACTTACTTTCTACCGAACGAGTTACAAACTTTTGATGCATGGGATTTCGTATCGGCTGACCTCTTGCAAACAGGATGGATCGCTGCCACTAACTCTGATAAGACCACAACAGTCCCACACTGGTGGCCAAATGATAACAAAAATAGCGCAAGTGAAGCCACAGAAAATGGCGACGATGACGAGGGGGAGAACGATGATAGTGAGTTGAGCGACGATGGCCGCCTTGCTACAGCCCTAGCACGTGAACGACCATATTGCGTTCCCATGGAAGCTGTAGAAGCCTTTGTTATTGGATCAGATTTCGAAGACTATCTTCGAGTACCTGCATCAGAAAAAGACATTGATACTATCAACCGAACATATGATCGAATCTTCCGGGCCTTGAATGGCTGTATCGTAGCATTGTGTACAAACACTGTAACTATGGAGTGCCTGGGGTATGGAATCCTCCGATCAATCGACTATGATAAGCGCTTGCTTTACGTCCTAGTCTCCCCATCTGTATTTTCAAGAACGATGAACCCCCTTCATATGCAATTATCGAGTGTCAAGGCCCTTGTAGGAGGAAGCCTACCACTCCCTCTTGCCATGTTGTATCGGGGCGTGTATGCCGAATCCTTTCCATATTTGACCTTTCTTTCATCACGAAAAATTCTTGGATCAGAACCGATGAAAAGTCGCAACAACATTGCACGACGGGGTCTGATTAACGCGAAACGAAATGCTAATTGATGCAACACTTCAAAATAAGTACATAGCTATAATTGAATTCTTATCATCGTCGCAACATTATGAGATACTTCTATTCCGGCGATTGGACGGGTTCACGTTGATCTTCCATAAGTGAAACTTCTTCTTCTTCTTCCGTCACATGAGAGCTAGAAACTAGAGCAAACATTATACAACTAACGACAGGAATTCCATGTAGTTTATGTATGAATGACTGGTCAGGTCTCGTCGTTGTGAGTGAGAATTCCGAATCAGAAGAAGGCTCTCCGTCACTATCCGAATTCTTCTCCTTTTCCTTCACTGCAGCTTCTGCAGTTTCTAAACAAAATGATACCAGCACAAAGTTTGCACATGCTCCACATAGAAGGTACCAACAATCCGATTCGACAGAAGCATCAACTGAAAAACAAACAGTATCATTGTCGTCGTGAAATATCTTTTGAGCCAGGATATTAATTTCGTCACATTTATCTCCAATCATAAAAGATGCAAAGGTCGAGATTTGAAACAAAGCTGCTAAAATCGACAAGAGGAAGACCTCAACGGCAGACCAACTATTTGTTATCTCGGCTGCTACCAAAAGATATCGTTGCCACTTGATCGTCAAAGGTGTGATCATTAGAATGAGAATCAATACCAAACATAATATCGGTGTCACCATTGTGAAAAAGAAGAACGTGCCCTGCAGGAATACGATGCTTGGTGATTGGGGATTTTCGACACTTGAAGGTAACGCATTACCTAGTGACAAAACGGAATAACTCGTCTTACTCACGTCTTCGCCGAGCAAAATCCCAGCCAAGCCCCCAATTTCAAAGGTAAAACTCTCCTGCAAGAATCCAAAGATCAAAATCCCTGTGGTCGAAAACAAAGAAAGAAGGAGAACCCCTTGCGCAAATCGAGAAAGTCGCTTGAAAGAGCTCTGGTTTGGCATTTTGAAACCGTGGTTAAGGAGTGATGTTTTGATAAGAATGCTGTTTTCTCCACAATGGTGTTGCATAGTTGTTCGGTGGAAGAAAAGTACCGCATGACCTAACATTAATGAAAGGCATGTTGCAAAAAGGAAAGAGAAGAAACCGAATACGGGGGTAACATAGACGTCTATTCCCAGATTATCGCTGATTCCCAAATGGAATCGAAACGCTACCACGAATAATATCAAAACATAGTTGTCTACCAACGAATATTTTCCACACGCATCTAATAGCAAAAGGCGTCGCTCTTGTTGGTGTTTGTTGCCACAAGGTATCATCCAGAAATAAAACATTGATAATAGCTTTTCAAGTAAAAAAGAAAGATCAGTAACACAATTTTGATATAATGGCCTTCCTCAGAAATTCTGATAATAAAATCAACACTTACCTTTACGTAAGGCCATATTCCACTGAAACAAACGACCAAGATGAGCAACGGATAAATTCCAGCTTGATACATTTCTGAAATTGTTTTCGCTAGACTGAATTGAAAGATACCTGGAACACCAATTGATCGTTGATCAAGTTGAACAAAAAGATCCACCGTTGCACCAACACTCAAATTGCTACAGAGGAAGAGAATGATAGTTCCGACGATCATAACTGGGACCAGGTATTTGATGGACTCTGATATGTTGTCAGAGTCAAAGATTGAAATTTTTGCCTCTTCTTGGCAATCTCTGACGAGCTGGTCTTCTAGAATACCTTGGGGTCCGTCATCGTTATTCCATTCATCTCCAATGCCCCGTATATTGAATTCATTTCTTGAGTTATCTTGCCGCAACCCTTGATTCCGTTCCATCTCTTTGCAAGATAGCGAATTCAATTCTTGATAAGAAGAAAGCAATGGCGTAGCAAGCGTATTTTCTGCTCCATCGGAATTGTTCGGTTGGTTAGAATCCTGGGTATTACTACCCTGACTTTGGTAGCGGGATACGAGTACTAAACCTCCCTGCATTATAGCAAGAAATCCCAAAACAATCCACACAATCTGAAAGTCGCTCCATGACCAATTATCTCTCGCGCCATGTTCCTTTTCATCTGGAAAAATAACTCCAGGACACATAGTGGAAGACAACCCAATCCATTCATCGGCAGCATAATTGACTGTGGTTCGAGCAAACTCCTGAGACCAAGATAGTATGTCGTTACCCACTTCCAGAAATCGGGGGTAGTCGTTCGTTGAGAGCGAAATATTTCTTCCACCAAGTGTAGCAGTAATATTTGCACCAAAGCATTTCCCGAAGGTGAGATTAGTCGTTCCAGGCATAGCTCGGATTTGCATGGCAGGCAGTAGAGCGCAGCTCATTTCTTCAAGTAGATGAGACATGGTCAGGTTTTCCAATCGAGTTAGATCGTAGTCGATATTAAGCTCGACGTTGGCGTCAAGACTTCCAAATAGCGTCAGATTTACTTGTCCCGATATTTCGTATCCGTCCACGTTGATGACCATTAAAATCGCTGGTCCCTTTGATGACGATGTGCAATCATTTGATTCATTTGGCACAATCAAAGATACATCTCTGTCTTCAATAATCTCAGAAGACGCCCTTTCCCCAATAAGCAAAGATGACGCTAAGCAGTTATGCCTCGTTGGCTTGATGATCTGCAATCGTTGAACCGAGTCCCAATTAACAATTTTTATTCCCGAAATCGTAATCTTTTTGTCGGAGTTGTCGCCCGATATCGAAAATTCCTCTCCCGATTTAACATATGTATTTATGATATTGTTTAGAGCGTCAAAAAGGGATTCAGGATCGTTGGGATTGATTGCAGTAGCTATGCTTCTAGTATCCATCGCGTGGGCAAGTTTATATCCATCACTAACATTATAAGGTACAGGGTCGTCACCGTTGACAGCGTCCTCGATACCTTCTTCAAAACACTTCATAAAGTCGTTTAGTGATTTTTTGGTGTGCGAATGGCCCAAGAAATTATTGAATGTATTTAGAAAATCGAATTTCGTGAAATTTACCCATTGTTTCGTCGATACATTTGCTGGTGGGCACTGTCCACTACCATCGTCATTTGAGTTGGAATGTTTCTGGATCCAGCCATTGACGAAACGATTGAGATTTCGAGATGCGGGCCCTCGTACCAATCCCCTAACTAGATGAGTCCATAGATTAGAATAGTTTGTCAGGAATAAGTCTACAATCGTGTTGATTGTGTGGTCCAAATCAGCTTCTAGGGATCCGTTTGGGGCATCCTTCTCGTTCCGCTTCAACCTTATCGTGTCGAATAGGATATTGTTGAAGAGCCAAGAACCGTTTCTGGATAACTGGACGTTGTGAAGAGTTCGAATCAAGCATCCTAGATCGTCGATGTTACGACTTTTGACGAATCGTTGCACCGCATCGATAACTTGAGGGATGCTCATCGAGTCCCAACCCGTCACCTGTATCAAACTGGAGAGTGTCGCGTCTATATTCGTGATATTGATCATCAGCGAGAAAGACTCTTTAAGTGTTGGCGGGGGCAAGAAATCATGTTCCTCTTCTGTGGGAGAATCATTCGTTTGTAAGGATGGCCAACGAACCTCCAAATTTACCGGAAGAACTACGGAAAACCCATTTTGCGTGATGATCGTAGTTTGTAGATCCTTTGATTCCGACATTGATGGTTCAAGTATCTGCAAGACATCCATTTGATCGAGACCTTCCATCATCAGCTCTTTAACATTCAAGATAATCGTTCCATTTGCTCCAATCTCGTCTGGAATGGGAAACACGAGATGTCGAAGATATTTTGGTAGCCGTATGCGAGGTCGGGGGCCAAACATGGATTTAACCCACCCACTGATCCCCCGAAAGGAGTCGATGCATTCAGGTGATATGTGCCGTAAGGTGCCTCCTTGAGATGACG
>Ga0115013_10000893_pt1 | contig 17729 bp, 15 predicted proteins | sample SouAtlMetagenome_2_FD_88686 | JGI IMG/M metagenome (GOLD analysis project Ga0115013, IMG submission 88686) | Marine eukaryotic phytoplankton communities from Atlantic Ocean - South Atlantic ANT15 Metagenome | ecosystem: Environmental > Aquatic > Marine > Oceanic | place: South Atlantic Ocean...
CACAAATCGCTTAATTCGGACAATGTCTCTAGCAGAATGGATCGCCAGTAATGCTCTCAAAAAGCAGGATCTGTGATTGGGCTGAGCCGTAGTTGCCCATCCGTGCCCGCAATCAGGTCCCCATTTTGTCTCCTATGTCCTCGTCACTTTTTCAAAGTCATAAAGATGCCTCATGTTCTACCTAAGATAAATGTGTCTTGCTAAACAGAGCTACCGATTATGCAATGATAATGACAAAATGATAATCAAGCATGGGTGACAGATGGACTAGTTCTAATTCGTTTTTGTGTTGTCGTTATTACATCACAATCCTTGCAGCAAAAGCGAAAACATTGAATAGCTAGCAACAAGAATTTGGGAACTTTCAAAACTCTCCGCGAAGTGAAATGCGTTCAAGTTGTTGAACAATCGCATTCAACCCTTTTTAAGACCCGCAACAGAGGGACTATGCAACGAAACCTCCAAGAACCCCATTTCTTGCAATTGCCGATCGCTGTGGCCTTGGTTTCTTAGTTCTGAGACTTGCAGTCGCTCAGCTGCGACCGACTAAAGTTCAAGTTTGAGCGATTTTGGTTGTTGTGTATCCCAAATTTTAGAAAGAATCAAAGAATCAAAATCGATGTGAGAGAATATTTGTCGTTATGGATATTGCGAACACGTTACCAAAGTTCAGATGCGTACGAAAAAATACGAATCAAGTTTTGCTGCCATGGAGTGAGATCATATCTCTACCAATCACGAAGAACCTACAGTTATTTCCCTGTTTATCTCAAAGATGAGTGGCATCAATACTACCATGGATGTTGACGCTAGGACCAACCCTATTGTACCACTCTTTTGAGCTAACCAGTACGAACACTCCTTCGAAAACTGGAATCCTTGTTGAAAAGATCTTGCGGCGCGATTGAAAAAACCCTTGATACCACCTCCTTTTCGTTCCGTCGAATCATTCTTAGCCGCCATGATAGCATTCAAATGTTGTATGTCCGCACTTCTGAATTATTTGTATCCTCTACGAGGCAAAGAAAGGGCGACGATGAAAAAAATGCAGAGCTAAATCGAAAGCGGACGACGGACGACGAACAGAACATCGCTGTGGGATTTTGGTGAGAAGTTTGAAAACTTGGAAACAGACGCATGAATGATGTCATCCCAGACCAAGTCAAAGTGAAAATGGAGAATTTTAATTCACATTCGCAAATACGAACACCAGTCACAGTCAAAAAATTTGAGAATCAGCAAGCAAAACCATTGAAAATCACTTCAACCAATGGCGGTGTGGGCTGGCCAGCCGCAGTCGGTTCGTTTTCTTCGGACTTCAACAGTCAAGTTCCGACGGTATGCTATGGCAACGTCGTTCGTTCGACGCCATTTTCATCAACACGAATTGCCGCAAAATGGAGATTATACCCCGAAATCAATTACGGGTAAAGGTCGAAAGACTTTCAGACCAATCGACGCTTTTGGAATTGTTGCCTGTGCAAACACGGATGGTATAATTGGTGTTAATGGAAAGCTCCCGTGGGACTCCCTTCCTAGCGATAGAGAGATTTTTGAACATCTCACACGAGATCGCATCCTTATTGTTGGCCGGCGGACACTACTAAATGAAAGGGACGGCAGCCTTGATCACGTTCGTCATGCCAAACACTGCATCGTTGTTTCTGGATCAATACCTTGCTTAAAAAAGGACCCAAGAATCATTGAGAAAGCAGATATGGACATGCTTAGACTAGCCCGATCACTCGACGAGGCTTTAGATGTAGCCAGAGGCTTGGCAACGGACCTAGAGAATACAAATGACAATAGTCTACAACCACACAAAGAATTAAAATCTGATGTTACTTTACACAACAACAATGAAAACACTGATCTGAATCCATTTTCTACGTTGCATTCCTCAAATGGGAACCTTCGTTGCTGGGTAGCAGGTGGAGAAAGACTTTATGAGGAAGCATTGCAACATCCGTCTGCACTTGAACTTCATCTCTCCGTTGTTGACGTTGAAATTGATATCCCCTCACTGGCTTTAAAGCATGCGACTAGGTTCCCTAGCAGGGGTAGATGGGAACAAAGCTATAAACTCTTTCACAAGAGAGCCTTTCCGCTCCCGTCAGAAGACAAAAAACTCGAACCTAGTTTTATTTACCACATCTACAAAAGAAATTTTTCTCGACCGAGATAGGAGTTGTGAGACCCTTTGTCCTCGGCTAGTCGGCTATCGCAGCCAGCAAACAAAATGTAGATGAGGAAGATGGGAGACGTTGAGACCAAGGGATTCAAATTTCAAAGGGGATAACGCGTTTAAACAGAACTCTGACAGCATATTAACATTTCGATTTCATGCGTAACTATAAATGCGGTCGGCGATATTTTTAATTTTTGCTTTAGAATTGTTCAGTAAGCTTGTTTTATTCCAGTCATCATTTACTCAGCATGCTCATGATTATACACACACTTATGAGCAAGAGCTGCTGCACCAAATCCATTGTCGATATTCACGACTCCAACGCCTGGGGCACAGCTATTGAGCATTGTCAACATGGCACTGATACCTCCTAATGATACTCCATAACCGATACTACAAACGAAGAGATCATACCATTTAGTATTTTTCAACAGAAGAAGACCACGTTGGCATGAAAATAAAAGAGAGAGTTCTTACCTTGTGGGTACAGCTATTACAGGGCAAGAAACAAGCCCACCGATTACACTAGGGAGAGCACCATCCATCCTAAGGAACAAAATTAGTTTAGTGTGTTCGTTCCAGTTACATCGACGGAAAAGTGATAGGAATGGCATTTATATCAACAAACTTTAAACTTACCCAGCACAGACTATGATGCATTTGACATCACGTGATTGTATCTTTGGTAAAGCCTTGAGAACCCTATGCAATCCAGCGACACCAACATCATATATTCGATCTACTTCGCATTGCGCAGCTTCCAAAACAACCGCTGCTTCCTCTGCAACAGGAATATCCGTTGTTCCAGCAGTTGCTACTACGACCTTCTTCGAGGAAGATTTGTTCATTTTCGAATCGCTCTCTTTCAAATGAGTCGGGATCATCGACACTATATTGGCGGTTGAATGATAAACCAAGTGACCGTGCGACAATGGAATCGATTTGATTTCCTGGAACATCTCAGGGGTGACTCTGAAACATTTAGAATGGAGAATGAGCTTTCCGTCAGAAATTCTGTGGTAGACGGAGGATTTCTAACGTTAGCTAATATTGAAGTGATAGGCACTTGGTCCTTACCTTGTTGCAAGAATTGCTCGCTCAATGTTCTCGATGGAATCAACTCCTCCCGAAGCTTTTTCATTGAAATGGCGTGCCATGTCGTCCAGAATCATTGCAATTTGATCGGGAGTTTTCCCTTCCGAAAAGACCGCTTCTGGAAATCCGGTTCGTTTGTGGCGATTGAGGTCGAGATTTGCAAAGCTATTGAGGTCGAATAAGTTTGTTTCGGACGCCATGGCACGGACGCCTCTGGGTACAACCACCCGTCGGAATAACCTGGCACAGGCAGAAGGTATCATCGAAAAATTTGTGTGCTTTGAAGCAATAGTTTTGACTCTTAGAAATGCAATGATCAAGATCTAATACGTTATCGTAAAGAAATATGACGGGCGTTTGCTTTGCGAGGGCAACAGCATCAAATTAAGATTGGTGGCATCGTTTCCGAGGAAAATTGATGTGTGTGATGTTTACTACATGACTCAATGATAAAATGAGTCACGTTTCCACGACTTACGTTGACACAGTTCCCACGATGCATGAACAAATCATTGATGATGTGTCTGATTTCCTGCTGCTTAAAAAAAGACAGAGCGAATGGAGAGGTTCGAAAACAACCAATAATACGAAGACAATCAGTTGTCACACAAGCTCCTCGCATAAGTTTTCAGTATTCATCTTATTAATCACAACGATGTTCCGTATTTCTACTATTTCCATCTTTCTTTTCGCCTTGGTCTCCTGCGCAAGGGTTTGTGTGGAGGGGTTTTCAATGTCGATGGTCGCCGAGAAACAAGAAACGGCCTTGTCTCGTCGGAATTTCTTTTCGACCGCTGCAGCATCAGTCGGGGCGGTGTCCATAGCTAGTGCGGTGCAACCTGCTAATGCTGCGCCTACGATTTACAATTTGAACAATGGGATTAAATACGCAATTACCGCAGACGTTGCGAAGGGATCGTATCCCCAAGAAGGTGACATCATTGCAATCGAATACACGGGATATCTTTCAAATGGTGCCATTTTCGATGCAACTCACAGCACAGGCAAGAAGAACGCGCTTTTATTTAAGCTAGGAAGTACGGCCGTGAACAAGGGTATCAACTCAATGGTTGGAGAAATGAAGGTTGGTCAAAAAGTCCAAGCGATTATCCCGCCAGAACTAGCATTTGGAGAAAAAGGTGAGCTAAATACTTGCGATAAAAATGACACTGTGCACTATTCATTCAACTGGTACCCTTATGAAACATAGACCGATGCAGAGGCTACATTCTAACCAATAATTCTTTTTCTTTTTTCTCTCAGGAATCTGTTTGCAAGATGGCGAGTGTCTAGTTCCACCAGGTTCTACTATTGTATACGATATCTTTCTGAAGAAGGCATCTATTCCACCACCATAAGTACTTTCTTACAATGTTTTTGTACCGTTGAGATCTAGAGTGATCACTAAATGGTTGTGATTGAAATTAGATCTACGTTAGTATTATTTTTACATAAGTTAACTAGAAGAAAAATTACCAGCTACCATTCTCCATGCTCTGCGATCTTGGTCGTTTTAATGTTTCGGTCCAGGCCTTTTGTTGCAAGAGTTTGATTTTGTAGGCATCCGGTGTTAAATATTCGTTAGGTGCAACATAATCTTCCGATTCAGATGCACTTTCCGAATGGCCGACGTCTGAGGTATCGTCTTCGGAGCCATTGTTTTCGTTATCAGAATCACTCGAGCTTTCGTCGTCCATATCAAAAAAAGGATCTCCATCTCTTCCATCTATCTCGTCAATCACAAGAACGTCTTCATCTTCCACTGGTCCCTGCCAATATTTGTAAAGAGGCTCGATATATTCGTGGGAATTTCTAAGTAATAGTGGATCGAAAGGGAAAAACGACTTAAGTGGATTAGAACCGCGTCCTAAACCACCGACACCCCCTGTCTGTCGGCGACGTTCTAATGTAGCTGCTGTGGAAATCGAGGATGCCGCCTTCTTGTTCACTTTCCCCGTTGAAAGACGCTTAGCATCTGCGACTAATTTGTTCAAGATTTCCTCGTCAATGAGTTCATAAAAGTGAGCAACATGAAGGAATTCACTTCGAACGCTCTCTAAACAAAACCGAAGTGGCTGCAAATTATGATTGCACAAGGAAGTCCATCTTTTGTTTTCCAAGTTGATAGATTCAACATCTGGATAATTTAGCTCGTCGACATCTAAATTTGTCTGCTCTTTCGAAGTTGCTTGCTTATAATATTCAATGGCTTCGTTCCCGCGAAAGCTCATAATGTAAAATGCTGCTTGACAAACGGTGTAGAAAAGAGAATGCTTCTCACATTGCCGCCGAGCATCTGAAGCCCGAACCGCGTGTACTCCTAGAGATTCAATATATGCTTCTGCCCATCTCAGTAATGCGGAAATAGTTTCACATACTGTATCAACTCCAACAAAGGAAGCCCGACTTACAAACGAAGCTAAATAGCAGGCACAACTCTGTCGTACTGTGGTTGCTTTGTAAGGATCTACAAGGATTTGCAAGAGCTTAGAAACAAATTTTCGGTAGAGAATAGCTTCATCTTCGTTTTCAACATCCTCGTCAACTGTTGACGGAGCAACTCTAGATTCTTGATCAATCTTATTGTCAGTGATATTTTCGTTGCTTTTGTCGGCTTTCGCTTCCAAGCCACACGGGAGAAATATACAAAATTGTACAAACTTCGATTTGTGGGTTGTTAATATTGTGCTTTCAAATACTTGAAACAATTCATGAAATACTTCCAGCGTACTTGAGAATCCACGTTCGCAATTGCGCTGGATTTGTTGAAACAATAATGATAATAACGCATCGAGTTTGTCGGACAAGACATCAATGCTTGTTGTCACGTTGGATTTGTCTTCTTTAGAGTCGATGTTTTTTTGTTCCGATTCGTCGAATATCACCTCTCCGTCGTCTTTAATAAATATATTCACATCAATTTCTACGCACTTGTCAATCAACAGTTCAAATACTTTTTGGCGAATAGAAGGTAAATAGTCAAGAACCTTGAAAGTTTGGGAGGTATACCACACCATAGTCTCCTTGTCTCGTGCCCAGAATGGAAATTTTGATGCTATTATGGGGTATAGATCCGAATTCGATTTCGGAACCAGTCTCAGGACATTGAAAAGCATGGCATGTATGCGATGTGTTCTGCGATTGCATTAGCGTGAATACAGACAAAGCTCAGCATTTGAGACGCACCCGTAGAAAAAATGGGAATAAATAAACACGTCCAAACCAAGAGAACCTTTATGAACCTCTGTCGCAGAACATCCAATTTACTTACACTTCTTCGTCTTCCAGTGGACCGTAACTTGTTAAAAGTTTCCAAACAGCAGTTAAGATAGGAACCACATGCGTTGATCTTGCGCTTACTATTGCTAACAGCAAGTTGAAATGAGCATCACAAAGAGAATGATCCTTATACACCTGAAGCCGGTCTCCCGTGACGTCATCATCGAGGTTCGGAGGTATGGTCGATACGAATCGTATCACCAAATGGAGAAGTTGTGCATGGTTGTTGGTCAGTGCTAATAAATTCAATACAGACCCGTGTCCGGCAGTCCTCAAAGCGAGTAAAACCTTCCATATCATAGCTGGGTCGTTCGGCCTTTTTAGAGCCTTCATCATAGCATTATAACCTTCTGCATGAGTCGGATCCGGTTTATTGGTTGTTTGATCCGCTCGTGTTTCTTGCGAATACATAGCATTCTCAACAAATTTTTCTATAGCGGCCATCTCTGGGGCAGGTGGTAACTTGCATTTTGGTATTTGGAAATGTTTTTTCAGTGTTTCATTCTCCGTATCGACTTTCGTCCGGGACAGCTCTGACGTCAAAGACTTCGTCAGCTTGCCAACACCTGTATCACTACTATCCGCCATTCTATTCTTATTTGGTTTTAACTTTGATATTTGGTGTGGCGCGGGAATATCTGAACCGGCAGTTTCGTCCTCATTGACGGAGTGACGATGCTTCGAATGAGCTGACAAACGGGTTAAAAAATACCAGAACATTTTTAAGAAAACTCGCGGAAATGAAATTCACGGCCAGAAGATCTATGATTAGGGTTGAGGTTAGGGGGAGCAAAGACCTTTTTGAATTTCCCTCATCGTTTCAATTTTTGGCATGTTGTCGTCTCCACATCACATTTTTTTAAACTTCCTACCTAACGCGGAAGAGTGACGCCATCACTGCAGCAAGACAATGAATCGCAGGTTGCTACCACAGCTTCTTGGTATCGGTCCGAAATTGCAGCGAGGGCATTGGCAAAATAGATTCTGTAGCCTCCGTCAACGATATTTTCTTTCGACGCCACCTGCATACCTGGGTTTGAGGAACATTTGCCTTAATAATTATTCGTCATCTTCTGGGTCCGTCCAAGCAACTACTAGTGAACTAAAGGATTTGGAAGAGAAATCAATGATCAATTCTTTAATTGAATATAAGGCTCGCTATGGGGATTGCCACGTACCTACATCAAATACGAAGAATGCTCAAAATGAGAGAAAAAAGCTGGGAGTAACGAATGAGCTAGCCGATTGGGTTGTCAAACAGAGAAAGTTGTACCGTCGATCCAAGAAAAGCAAAGATCGAACCCAAGGTTCTCTTGCTGCAAAAATAAGTATCTTGGAATCAATAGGGTTTATGTGGTCGTGCCGAGAAGCACAGTGGCAACGATCTTTCAATAAACTAGAACAATTGTACATGTCAAACAATGAAGGGAGTCTTTTGAGGATCAAAAAAGAAGACAATCCACAACTCTATGAATGGACAAAACAACAACGGAAAGCTTATAAGCACAGATGTTTGCCAATCGAAAGAGAAACTTTATTACGGGAGATAAATTTCGTATTCGAGGTCAAAGACGAACGGTGGTGGGAAAACTACAAAAATTTGTGTTTGTACCACGAAGAACACAACAATACCTTGGTACCAATGCTCAAAGACGATGAAAGTCCAAACTATTTGGGACAATGGGTTGCTCGTCAAAGAAGATTGTATCACAGTGCCTCTTTAAGTGATGATCGTATAAATGCATTGAATAAAATCAATTTTTCTTGGGATCCAGAGGGTGAGCGATGGGCTTCATTTTTGTTGTTGTTGTGGCTATTGTTTGTATTGCTTTCCTTACCATTATTTGTATTATTTTCCTCCTCCAGGTGAATCATGGGAAAATTATTACAAGCAACTTTGTGACTTTCATCGCGAACACAATCATACACGAGTTCCGAAAAGTAGTGGATCCTTGTGGAATTGGGTTGATCGACAACGAAGGAGCTACAGGAAACGCTTGCGTCTCGGAGATGCATATCAAAGTGATGCGGAAAAAACCCGTGGAACACTAATTACAAAAGAGAATGTTCAAAAGCTATCTAACCTTGGATTCGAATGGAAAGATACGGCACAAAAAGGCGATGTAGAGAATCGAATGAAAAGACTGATGAATGTGACGTTCGAGCTATCAATTCATGATGAGAACTGGGCAAAGCATTTTGATACTCTCTGTGCATTCCACGAAAAATTTAATCACTTTTCAATACCTACTGGTTCTAGCGAGTACAAAGAGTTGCATAATTGGGTTCGGCACACACGTTTTTTATACAATTCGAACAAATTACCAGGGAATAGAGTGGAACTTCTGGAGAAGATTGGTTTTGCATGGACAGCAGAGGATGCCAAATGGGATCGATTATATGAAGAATTTTTGTTATTTCACCAAAAAAACGGTCATAGTGATGTTCCTGTGAAGAATACCGAATTGTATAGATGGACGAAAGAGCAAAAAGAGAATAATGACCGTATTGATCAGGCCCGATTGATTGGAACGAAGGCAAAAACTGAACGAAAGAAACGTCTGCATAAGCTGAAGGAGATTTTCTTGTGATCTCGGAGTGTTTGAAGGATAAAAAACAAGGCTCCTTTAATCTAAGTTTGGATACAACTAGCATATATTTCGGTTTAGACTAATCTAAATGGTCTGGTTGCCGGCTCGAGAAAACAACTGTACGGCTCCTATCGTGGTATCTCGGGTGATGAGATGGAAGCATCTTGGTTCTTTACGCTCTCAACTTCTCTAGCTGCCACTTCTTGAATACTAGACACTAACCCATAATTTGGAACCAATTCCTTATGAAATAACACAGAACCGGTCATAGGACTCTTGTCGCTGGTCTGTAGCCATCGAGCAATGGCAACTCGCTCGTACGTATGGCCATCCGCAGCAACAACCGGATCAACCTGTTGTGGTCACATGTGTTATTTGTTAGAATTTAAAACCGGAGCAATTAGAAAGAAAATGGAACAGGTTAAGGATCATGAAGGTTTGTAGAGCTAACAATGATTTAGTCATACGATAACGCACCATTGGAAATCCAGTAATCGGACATGCTGGCATATTAGGCAGAGCTTCAGCTTGCTTTTCAGGGAAAGACTCTTGGACTATCGTAGTATTACTAGAACCTTCCATGTTTTCTTTCTCAAAAGAAGATGATGACGAACTAGGGCTTTCTAAATCTAGACGTTGACTGACGCTATCAACATTAAGCCGGCCGTCCAAATTTGTGATGTCCTGAATATCTTGAATGACGGTCTCGACACCACCTCTGAACCAGCGATCAAACACGTATGCACTTCCTTTCACAACTTCCTCTGCAATTCCTACTATTCCATCGTCTACAACCCTTTCTGCTGTTTGTGTTACGGTCGTTACTAATGGAGATACCTTAAGGCGTTCACCAAGCGTTTGTAATTCATCCTGGGCCGTGTTTAGAGCACTAACATGGCGTTCCTCGCAGATCAACATGTTTTTGTGGGCTTGAAAGGACAGAAACCACCCTTCCTGACTTTCGTAAGACAAACAAATAACATCTCCATTATTGCGCACCTGTTCGACTTTATATGACCGGGCAGGTTCAAGGGGATACAAATCTCTTGGATGACAAAATCTTGTGAAGCGACAGATATCACCAACTTTCGGTGGTGCATCTTGGACTTCGTATTCGCACATGATGCGCACTGAAGCCATTTGGCTACTTTTGTTGCCGAAGCTATCGATAGTAGTACCAGTAAGTTGCACCCATCGGTCAATTTCTGATACTTTACCCGTCAGCAAATGGTTTAAATCAATCGAGGCCATACCCAAGAAAGCATCGTCAGAATCTCCAAAGATTTGCTTCTCGCTACAATTCTTTTGCCTTCGTTTGGTATTCTCCATTTCGGTATGAAAGATGGCAACCGTCAAAGTTGTATTGTCTGGTTTTTTGTAACCGTAGAAGTTATCTTCTAGCTTTTCGACAAATGATGGCGATGGCATCATCTCATCGGATGTAGAAGAATCTAGAGTATGATTCAAATGTGACATTGGGAGCGAAACATCCATGAAGAAAATTTCGTCGCGTGGCCATACTGGATTTAGTGTGGAATACACACTTGAAGTTCGCTGAGTCGTCTTTCCAAATTTAACTGATGCATATGGGTTCACGGGTGCCGAAGCCGAGGCATTGCGAAAAACTCCGCTAAACCTTCCATCGGATTGATTTGGGTCCACGAGACCTCTAGCAGCAACTATACGAACGATGATGGTCCCTAACATGTACTCTGCTTCTTCGGGTTCTTGAGACGAGCGTTTCTTGGTGGCATCGGGATGAAACTGGTGAGATTCTTCTCCCTCAGGAAACAAAACGAGGCCTTCATCTGGATCGGGCAGATTTTCCATTTCATTCACATTGTCGTCAACAGCTGCATTAAGGCTTGCGAACGAGGCAACTCCGGGAGTGGTGCTTGAATCCATACTTTGAAGATTCTTGTCCGGGGCGAAAACGGTTGGTAGGTATTTTATTCAGTCAAAGAGTTTGTTCCTGTTGTTTGAAACTACTTTGACGTTAAAATTCCAAAAGTCAACGTGCAACATGGAGAAGATTTAAAAAAGAATTACTACTATTTCTGTACTCTGCGACTAAAATGACGACATCATCACGAAATGCGCTCTCAAGCATCAGAACAGAGATTTTTTATTGAAAAACACCATCCAGCTTATCTAGTGTTAATTACTAGATGCACTGAAACACTGTGACAATATTAAGACGAAACTAAGCTGTAAAATTGCTAATGTCACATTTCTCAATTAATTCCTGGTTATAAGCGTTCGTTGTTGGCGAGTAAAATTGTTTGGCTTTGATTGTCGACTCAATTCGTGGTCTGCTTCAACGAACATAGAATCATCAAGAAGCGACTTTTGCTTCAATTTGTATCCCCCAGTTGCATTTTCTATTATCCTGTTCTTTTGTTGGTTGATTTCGAAACTGTCATCGTTTCCGGTTGATAACCCCGAAGATACCAAACCTGTCGAAATCCACCCTCGACAAAGCTGATCAGTTATTTCTCTTCGCAGGGCTTTTTCTTCTTCGCTATCACTAAACGAGCAGCCAACTCCAAACTTTGTGAAGTTGGCCGCTGCACCTTCTCCTTGCAAGACTTTTCCCATACTCTTTGACAACTCATCGTACCTATCCCAGGCATTTTGTAGCTCTTGGAAATCTTCCCTCAACTTCTCTTTGGAGCGGATTGGATTGAAATTTTCCTCGCGATTCTGGTTGACGACTTGGTCTGAATCTACATCACTAAAATTAGCATTAATTTTGTCCGGATGAATAGCATGAAGTCTCTTGAGGTAAAAACGCCTCAGATCCTTGTACTCCAATCTTTTGTGGCCGTTTGGGCAAAGTTCTGCATGGTCGTCTCGAAACAGTAATTTCATCAGCTTTTGTTTCACATCTCGTGAAGTTGCGGCTGTAGCTGCTCGAGTTGCTCCGGTACTTATCGCCCGTCTAGAATTGTGTTGGACTTTTGGTTCGACAATCCAATTTGGAACGATCCGACGCCGATGTTGGAACAAACGTATTCTTGGCGTCATATCTTCTTGCTGTCGAGATTTTTCGCCTCGTTTCCAGACTTTGCCACGACAATAGCGAGTGTAGACACTTCCGATTCGCATTCGATCGCTGTCTGTCGTTTATGATGGAGCTACTGTCATAATAGTACCTTTTACCTCATCATGATAGAGAGGTCGACGATTGTGTTCTCGCATTTTAAATCAAGCTTACGTCACCTACCTACGATTACAAGATTCAATCATGGTTGACAACTACTTATGAATCGACTTGTGCAAGAAGCGTGTCGTGCGACCATCAAATGAAAAAATTGAAAAAAATTCATCGGTGGTTCTCAACTCTCCCACCAAGCAATGGGGCAAGGTGTGGCATGCTTGGCACCCTCAAGACAAGTCATCCAAAAGTGCCCCGGGGCTCTGGCGAGCTCTCCTGCCAGCGCCAGTTCCCCGGAGGAGGAGCTTGCCAAGCATGGTGTGGTGGTGCCACTGGGGCAGCACATGCCTCCCAAATGGGGGAGACCCCCAAGAGGCATTTGGTGTGGGCAATGAGGCCACAACCCCCACCACCCAGCTCATAGGATACCAAGGGCCCACCGGTGCTGATGGCAAGGGGAGTGGCGGAGGCTCTCCCAGCAACAGAGCAATGGCTGCCCGGTGTGGACCCCAATGGCCCAGCCACACCAACTGCCTTTTGCTGTCATCATGTGTCCCAAACCACATCAAGGAGTTTGCTGTATTTCTGTGAAATCTGAAGAATCAATTAGTCAGATAATTGTCTGCCATCAATCACTGCATGACGAAGCTACTCTCTCCATTCGAAACAACAAATAGTGCAAGCATCATAATGATTGAATGCAATTCAAAATGGAAAGGCTCTTGCACAAAAAGTAAAGTGATAGATTACTGATTACTTTATGAATCTGATGTATTCGATTATAGAAATTTCAATTGCCTCGAAAAGATAGTGATATCGGAAACAAGTTCGTACGTCTGAACGATCCGTTTCCAACGATCATCATGGCGTTAGTTTGGAATTGTCTGCTCGCTAAATGTTCCAAAATTCCATCACGCTGCTTCCAGCATGCCATCCGTTTCCAACGATTATCATGGCTTTAGTTTGGAATCATCTGCTCGCTTGATGTTCAAAAATTCCATGACATTGATTTCAGGATGTGCCTCGGTCTTAAACCCTGGAAGCAAGGCGTCGTCAGGAAAATCGCAATCCTAAAAGAGATGGAATTCAGTGTGAGTGAGAAAGCCCTCAATGTAATGTGCAGATAAAATATGCTTCTTCCTAGTACGCAATATTATAAACGCCGTTGACTGTTTCGGTCACTCACCTCCATTCCAGAACCACAAGGAAGCTGCTTAATCCACTCGCTGGGAACAAATGTCGCCGAGAAGATACTATCCATCGTGCAATCTTCATCGTAGATATCCTGCCAGCATGGATTCAACTCGCTACCAGTAGCTTTCTCTACATCTGTATCGAATTCTGATGACTCCGCACGAAGAATCGATGTCGATTTTACATTCTGATTTGGAATGACCCAAGCATCAGAGAATTTCAATAAAAGAAGACAGGTAAGAGAAAGTTGCATCTTGTTGTTTTGTAACGTCAAATTCTTTCACGAGCACCGGTTGAAGACGTGTGATACTGTTCTTTGCCCAAATCGCTGAGATAAGCACCCCGTGGAAGAGAAGAAAGAGAGTAATAGTTTATCGCTTCTGTTGAAAGCTTGATGGAACGGTTCTGTGTTTGAGCTTGAAACCTCCGTGATTGATTTTGATTTTAGTTGTTTTAATATGCCCTCTGACAGATGGTTATCGCACAAATTTTTACTTTTTGCAAGATTTGGTGTGATGAATTCGGGGTTTGCTTATATTATTTTCGATGTACCCCCTTTTCCGCTTGTTAAAGATTACAACAACTTCAGAGCAAGGGTTTGGACGGCAGTAAACACATCACTGGACGATCGACAGCTACCTTGAGCTGTAACATTCAACCCTTTAGTATTACCTCACTATTCAACCTCTAACAAACAAACGACAACCACGCAAAGGAATGCCATAACACTGGTGATTCACTAGAGAAAAGGACCAAAGAAAAATGTCTTCCAGTAATAAAGCAGCAGCTAGTTCTCAGGAGAAGTTACACGACGATCGCGGTGGTCTTAGATTTGGGGCAGACACTGCATACGATAGCGATTCGGAATACGTGTCGGCGCTACCAACGGACGAGGAAGAGCGACAATTGCGTGCCGGGGAAAATGTAAAAGCGAAGGAGAGAATCGAATACCTCGACGAAGGGCGGGTGAGCAGCCATCCAAGTACAGCCGCAATCAATAATAAATCTTCCGCTGCACAGGAGGTAAGTGTCGTCGACATTGTTTGTCATCGCACGCGAAGGTTCTTGTTCCATAAGAAATTCTCACTGACAGATTATATTTTCGTTTCCCGTTCTAACAATTTATAAACACAGGAAAATGACGACCCATTCAAAAACGCCGACGGAGGCTCCGGCTTGGTGAATACACGAATCACTGACCGAGAGAGCAATTATCAGAAGAGGCGAAATAATCGTGTACTTAGAGAAGATGGTCTTTCTTTCAAAGAATCTATGATGCAAGCCAATTTAGAAAAAGAACACCATGAATTGATTCGGGAAGTAAAAATGGACTCGGGAGAAGACGGTGTGCAGCAGCAGCAGCAAAATTATGGGACACTTCAGAAACAAGAAGAAAAGGGAAAGACTTCAACAACCAAGCGGCGGAAGCGACGCTGGGATACATCATCTGAACCACCAGCAACGACAGAGAATGTAAAGAAGGTCGATGTTGTTCCTGATAGTGACTCGAGCGTTACAACCACTAAATCAAAATGGGACGAGGACGTTAGCGACAGCACGAGTACATCATCAAGAAGACGAAAACGATGGGACGAAACTCCTGTAGCTTCTTCAAACGTAGCGGCTACACCTGTTGTGGCAGCTGGTATGGCAACACCATTAGTTCATTCACAGAGCAAGTGGGACGAGACTCCATTATCATTTTCTGGAATGGGACAAGGATCCCAAGCATCGGAAGTTTCTCAAACGCCCAAAAATAGATGGGCGGAAACACCGGCAGCGGTACCTCAAGTCGGTTCCCAAACGCCTTCACAAGGTATGATTGCGGGGAACCTTTCAAAAGCTCTATCATTAGAGCGCGAAATGGAATCTCGAAATCGCCCCTGGACGGACGCTGCTCTCGATGCAATCCTTCCTTCGGAAGGTTATATAATTATGCGTCCACCTTCTAGTTACGTGCCGTTGCGTACTCCTGGACGAAAATTATTAGCAACTCCGACGCCAATGGCAATGACCCCGCAGGGCTTTCAAATGGAAATTCCTGTTGAGCAGAGACAGGACGCATCGATTCAAGATATACGCGAGGCTTACGGTGTTCCTCTTGCTCTCACATCATCTGAGTCTGGTGAGGCCTCCGCGTTGCCGTATATCAAACCAGAGGATATGCAATACTTTGGTAGACTAATGGAAGACGTCGACGATAACGAACTTTCAAAAGATGAAGCAAACGAACGACGCATTATGTCATTCCTACTAAAAATAAAGAATGGAACACCGCCACAGCGGAAGACAGCAATGCGTCAAATTACTGATAGGGCTAGAAGCTTTGGAGCCGGGCCACTTTTCAATCAGATCTTACCTCTTTTGATGAGTCCAACACTAGAGGATCAGGAACGCCATTTATTGGTCAAGGTCATTGACCGAGTGCTATACAAGCTAGATGATCTCGTGCGCCCCTACGTCCATAGAATTCTAGCTGTCATTGAGCCATTACTAATTGATGAAGATTATTACGCGCGCGTTGAGGGCCGTGAGATTATAAGTAACTTGGCAAAGGCTGCCGGTTTGGCAACGATGATTGCAACGATGCGCCCCGATATTGATAGCCCAGATGAATACGTTCGAAACACAACCTCTCGAGCAGTTGCAGTGGTTGCCAGTGCACTTGGAGTGCCAGCACTTCTTCCTTTTCTAAAGGCTGTTTGTCAATCCAGAAAGTCTTGGCAAGCACGTCACACGGGGATAAAAATCGTACAGCAAATTGCTCTGCTAATGGGGGTTGCGATATTGCCTTATCTTCGAGAACTTGTAGAAATAGTTAGTCATGGTTTGACTGACGATATGCAAAAGGTTCGAATCATAACTGCGTTAACTTGCGCAGCACTTGCTGAAGCCGCACATCCTTATGGTATTGAAAGTTTTGATTCTGTAATTCGGTCTTTGTGGAAAGGTGCAATGGAGCACCATGGAAAAGCATTAGCCGCGTTTTTGAAAGCAATTGGATATGTTATCCCACTCATGGAAGAAAATTACGCAAGCCACTACACTCGATTGGTGATGCCAATTTTATTGAGAGAATTTCATTCTCCGGACGAGGAGATGAAACGAATTGTTTTGAAAGTAGTCCAGCAATGTGTTGCTACAGCTGGTGTTGAACCAGAATACATTCGGAAAGAGATATTGTCCGAATTTTTTAAGAATTTTTGGATTCGACGAATGGCTTTGGATAGAAGAAATTACAAACAAGTTATCGAGACAACTGAAGAGTTGGCTAATAAAGTTGGATCTTCCGATATAATAACTCGAATTGTTGATGACCTGAAGGACGATTCTGAGCCTTATCGTCGCATGGTGATGGAAACGATTCAAAAAGTATTAGAAAATCTTGGTGCTGGTGATGTTGATGAAAGATTAGAGGAAAGATTAATCGATGGTATCCTATATGCCTTTCAAGAGCAGGCAGTGGATGCGTCGAGTAGTCTTGGAAAAGAGAGTCAGATTATGCTAGATGGATTCGGTGCAGTTGTTGTAGCTTTAGGTGAACGATGCAAACCTTACTTGAAACAGATTGCTGGAACCATCAAATGGCGTCTAAACAACAAAGCTGCTTCAGTTAGAATGCAAGCCGCTGACCTCGTAGCCCGAGTTGCTGTTGTGATGAAAGCATGTGACGAAGATCAGCTAATGGGTCATTTGGGCGTTGTTCTCTATGAATACTTAGGCGAAGAGTATCCTGAAGTTTTGGGTTCTATTTTGGGGGCTCTACGTGCTATTGTGAATGTGATTGGTATGACGAAAATGACACCACCCATCCGTGATCTTCTACCACGACTAACTCCTATTTTGAGAAATAGGCATGAAAAAGTCCAAGAAAATTGCATCGATTTAGTTGGACGTATTGCTGATCGTGGTGCAGAATTTGTTTCGGCGAAAGAGTGGATGAGAATTTGCTTTGAGTTGCTAGAAATGCTGAAGGCTCACAAGAAAGCCATTCGCCGCGCTGCTGTAAGCACCTTTGGATTTATTGCTCGAGCTATTGGGCCTCAAGATGTTCTCCATACGTTATTGAACAACTTGAAAGTACAAGACCGTCAAATGCGTGTGTGTACTACTGTGGCTATCGCTATTGTGGCAGAGACATGTGGTCCCTTCAGTGTTCTGCCAGCTCTGATGAATGAATACCGTGTGCCAGAACTGAATATTCAAAATGGAGTACTGAAGGCGA
>Ga0115013_10000894_pt1 | contig 17715 bp, 9 predicted proteins | sample SouAtlMetagenome_2_FD_88686 | JGI IMG/M metagenome (GOLD analysis project Ga0115013, IMG submission 88686) | Marine eukaryotic phytoplankton communities from Atlantic Ocean - South Atlantic ANT15 Metagenome | ecosystem: Environmental > Aquatic > Marine > Oceanic | place: South Atlantic Ocean...
GACTCAGCAGTAGCGTCCTCGGAGTAACGGAAACGCCCGTTAAAGGCCCCGTTTCGCTATCTAGGTCGATGCGGCCGTGGCGTGCGTCGGCGGCGTGCCGGCGTGCATCACGGCACGTGCGCGCATTTCCGCCTGCACGTGGGTGCGGAAGCGATGCTACGCGCCGATAGAGTCGCCGAGATCACCGTTGACGGCCCGTGCACGCCGAAGCTCCTGGCGCGCATTCGTCGTTGCGACCGGAGATTATTGGGTTTCGCCCCTGGGAGCTGGACACCTAGTACCCAGGATTATTTAGCTGGGGTGAGCGTTAAGGGGATTGGCACTGCCAATTTGGCAGCAAACGATAACTCGGCTGGCGGGCATTATCCTGCCCAGCGGTTCCGAGTCGGTTCGGAGCTCGTCCACTGGGCAGGATTCGTGCCCGGCGGCGCCCAACGCTGATCAGGTGCTAATCGTCTTCGTGATCACTGACGGTGAAGACGGTCAATAGTGACCGCCTTCGCGTCGCGAGAGGCCGATTCGATTGTCTCCGCGTTTCGCGGCGATGGGGTTAATTAATTAATTAACTCTAACATTTTCTTGGGCTGTGATCGCATGCAAAAGTGCGACACGAACAGCCGCGGACGTTCTACGATAAGCTCCGAAATTGCGAATGTCGATCATGCACTCCAGCGGCCTCTACGCTCGTCGCACCCCGTGACATCCGGGCCTACTTCGCAAGTGGGCTTGTGGTTTAACTCGACGATCCAGCCGAGATGCATTATATTTATCTCCGGCGTGGTGCCAACCATAGGCGACGTTCACTTGAACAACACCTTGGGGTGTTAAACGCGACCATCATGATGGAGCGACCGCAAAAAAAAAGATTTTGCAGTCTGGTGCCGCCTGGCAACGGCACGCTGCGGACCAGACCAGAACTTGAATCGGCCACCGGCTGCTATTCTTATGCTGGCCACGACAATCGCACAGTGACTTCCTCAGGCTAGACCCGGCCCAGACTCGGATCGGGTCGGCGAGTCTGTGTTTCAAGTTGATAGCGGGAGTCGGTGGCAAAACAAGATATGTTTCTTGGGGGTGCTTAGGGCCGTGGCATTTCTGCGCGTTCGCTGGCAGGAGACTGCTTGGGGAACTACTAGCCATACAATTACAAGTACAATTATTACAGCCGAGATGCTTTCGGGCTGATAGCCTACAAGCCAGTGTGATGAATCATAACAGAATTGGGGCAGGTAGAGTTAATGCTAAACTTCGGGTGTTGGGACAGCGACTTTCAATTTGATGACAATGTGTCTTTTACACCGGACACAGCTGAAGCAAAGGCCGCCAGGCCACCTGAGGACTGGGATCTGGAGCTCTCCATTGGAGAGAACCACAGAAACTTTTCACCCAATGATAGGCTTCCACTCAATTCCACCATCGTTCAATGTGAGTTGGCTCCTTCCGTTCCTTTGCTAGAGTATCTCGATACAAACAGTAAATCCTTGAGCACGGACTCATTGTTTGAGTTGCCACGGCCACCAATGCTGTTCTCAATTTATATGCAACAGGCACAACATCATCAGGGTCAGCTAGATACTATAGACATCATCATTAACACTGGAGCTCGTCGCAGTTTACAAAAATACAGTCTAGCAATTAAGTTACCACCTCGAGCTGTAATTCCGGATGTGGCATTCCCGCAAGAAATCAGGAATCAAAGACTCCGCCTGAACACCAGTCATTCTGCTTGTTTAACACGGTGTGCACCTAAGACGGGCGACTGCATGGTCACCTGGTTAAAAAACATTCATGACAAAGTGTCGAGTGCAATTGCTACTGTTGTTAGGCCATCTCCAGAGCACCCGAGAAAATATGTTGAGAGTGAATGTTCTCCAAGTAAAGAGGTGGCATTTGAGGAGGCCTTGCGTGTTGCGGAAATGTCATATTGCAATGAACATTGGCGTGATTGCAGTGCACAGACCAAATCCCTTGTTCATTGCCTTGACGCCTTGGCGCGTTCCAGCAAGGCACACCAATTTAATTCCCGTGGTTCACTCAGACCCTCAGTATACAATTTCGATCTTCATTGTTACCAATCTTGCGGGCGCCTTGCTCGCCTCGTATGTCGCCTGGTTCAGCGATGTGACGAGCTTGGTGCCATAGAGCTTATTCGCACAGTACATATGCGCAAACATCTACACAAAGGACACCACCCCCCTCCCTTCTTGCCACTTGATGCTAACGATATTGCTACCTTTTGTCGTGGGGCTACAGCCATGGTGAATGCTATTCGTGATGACCTGCTTCGGGCAAAAAGCAAGCTAATTATTCATGAATCCCTTGCTCATCTCGCCCTCGTAGAATTCACTGTTAACTATAATTGTTAATAATTAAAATCATAGGTACACAACCGTCCAATGCGAACTTCCTCCTGTGAGCACCTGTGCTTAGCTACACGCCAGATTTTCGGCGATTGGTGCTGGTGCGGCGCACTCCCGCCCTTGCCTCGATCGGGTATGGTTCGATTTCTTGATGTTGCACATGTGTTTCGCCGCAACCTCCGCGTGCAGGAGGCGAGTGAACTTGAGGTTTTGGTTTTTGCTGATCTGCACCTAGAAGCGATGGGCTATTCACCATTGACCACAGAGCGGCTTGTCCCTGTTGATTTGCTTGAGCAATGCACCTGCCCCGGCATTTGGCGCATTGCGTCAACACTGTATTTGAGTTCAGACGCTTCACAGTTGTTACGTTCTGCGTATACTTACATTGTTTGCGAGTCTAAAAAAGTATCTAGTTTAGCACCTAAAGGCGAGTGGTCCTCAAATGCATCAGAATACATTGAAGCCAGCCTATTTGCCATCGCTTTAATCTTACCATTTTTTAGCCATGCTCGTGCCAGGGCTGTACTCGCTCTTGGTCTTGGTCACCTACATGGCATTGAATATTTTCGTGACCGAATGGCGATTAAATTACAGGAAGAAAAAGGAGCACGACAGAGCTTAGTGCGTTCCTGTAATGCATTACATGCAATGAAGGAGCTGCGTTTCGCAGAGATGTTGCTTTTTGAGGTAGCATACGTCCTAGAACAACAAATTACAACAGAACCAGCACAACCTGCGTCTTAGTAATGTAATAAAATGGATCTCATGCTCCAGGTGGACTTACCAGCCTGTGCAGCCCGCTGTGGAACTCCAAACCATGAGTTGCCAACAACCTATTGTATTTTGACATGTCCAATGGGATATACGACGCTGAGAGCCCTCGCACGGGCATTGGAACAGCGATCAAAGCACGCATATGCTGTGTTGGCTCTTGATATATGTTTAGCAGTCTCGAAATTCCACGGCAATTCAAACGAACGGTATAAGCTGCAACGCGAATTGTGTGTTGTATTAATGCGCCAAGGAGTTAGCCAACGTAGCATGTCTCAGTGCGAATGTGTCCTGCGCGACCAGCGCAAATACTTTGAGAGACTGCGCGCTGAGGCTGATACTGAACAATTAAATGCACTGAGCTTCTTTATCCTGCCGAGAGTCTCTTGTGTTGTTGACAACTTCATTATGGACTCTCACGAGGCATCATTTACCATAGAGCTTCTTGTCATTCAACAGGCTAGGTTCGGTACCGTTTCTTTCCCGAACGCAGCACTGCAAAATTTTCAAACAGATTACTTACAACGCCAAAACATCTGCTCAGTTACAGTTTTTGTGCATGAAGCTAGATTTCTATTCTTGCTGGCTAGTGTATCCGCGGCGAGCATTCTTTTGCGACAAAACGAGGCTAATAGTACCATAAAATATCTGGAGTGTGCTTTGGCTTCGTGTCCAACTTCATATCGTCGTCGTATCGCAATTCTCTCTCATCTCGTTGAAGGCGGGGTGCGCAGTGCTAATTCGGTTAGGGCAAAAGTTTCCTTACGACGCATCAGTCGCCTTCGAAAATACTATGATAGCGGGTCCTGTGGCCAACAATGGAACTCATATCAAGGCTTACCTACAGATTTGGCTTGCCCCTTGTGGCACACGTCTTCAAAAGGCCGACTCATTTCATTTTGCAATGATCGTGTTGATTGTGGCCAGTTGGCCGCTCAAATTGAATTGCTTCAAAGAGCTCCAAAAAGGGCATTGATTGAACTTGCCCCAACAGTAGCAGCAGCGGAGGCTTGCGTCTCTCGTGTTGGGTCTGCCTGTGGATTTTATACTTTAGGTGTTCTCTATGAGCTTCGTGGTCGTGCTCAGGCATCATTAGCCAGGGACATTGAATTTACGGCGTATCCAATTCATGTCGATGCGCTTGTCAGCGAGATTGACAATCTCCGTTTCGATGATGGAACAACTGATGGTAATGTTAAGTGTTCATGGTCCTCCAGGCGCTATGTCGTTTATGCAAACGCAGAAGATGTAAAAATAGACGCTCTTTGTTCGTATCGTCTTGCCTTGCAATGCTTCAAGGCTACAGATGACTCCTATTGTACTGGGTGCGCGGCGTCATCTTTCGCCGCACTTAAGCTGGATGCCATGTTCCTGCAAGACACATTTAGTTTTCCTTTTTCTGGCCGATCCTCACAAAGCTGCCATGTGTCCCTGGGCGATGTTTCCCTGGCCGCACGTCGTGCACTCGATATTGCCACTGCCATGGTTGAGCCACTACTACTCCTAGAAACATATCTAAACATGGCCGAATTGCTTCAAATCTGCCACGACCCTGTGGGTGCTATCGCTCACTGGTGGGAAGCAAGAGAACTTCTTTTGCGACTGTTTGTGATGTGCAATCTCCGCATTCCTGTAGCCCTTATTGCTGACCTTACAACCATTGCACAAATCCATCGCACCCTTGAGCGCATGCTTCGTTTTTTGACTATGGTGGCAGACAAGGCCATGATCGACGAAAATATTTTCCTGTTTCACGTACTTCCTTGCTTTGAGCGTGACTCAACCCACAAGTATCCTAGAGTGCGGTCTGTGGACCTTTATTGGAGTAGCCACGACATGGTGGAGCTCCGCTCGAACTTTCTCATCCCACATATACCAGAGAATGATTCATCGGGTGCTCTTGCTAACTCTTGCTGGCAATGTCTTGTCACGATTCGTGCAAATATTACTCGTCATACATATGGCGAGCTCACAGTTTCGGGGTTGCATCATTACAATCAGGATGCTCTCCGTGAGCTTGCCACCCTAATGCAACAAATTCGCATTGAAGGCCCCGTTTCCACACCCCCCATTGTCCCAACAGTAATTGCTGTTCATGCTGCTGGCACCCTAATTGTCTATGCTCCACAATTGGGCTGGCGTCATGCACTTGCCTTTGGTCGCTGTGCACGCGGACTCAATGTGGAAAGTGCAGCGTTGATTGGCGCGCTAACTGGCACGCGCCGCAGTGTTGTGGCAGAGCGAAAGAATCGAGTTGAGTACCGACGAGCTGTTCTGAAGCAAGTTTCGGACGCAATTGCTCTTCCACGTTCCTTTTTCTCAGCAGCAGTCGCGGCCCAAAGAAGGGTGTCATTCTTTGCTACACTTCTTTGCTCTGAGCGGACTCAGGTATTGCCTTGGGAATGTATATCAGACATCCCCCTATCACGAGTTGTTCATATACAAGCTGCCTTCGCCTCGACTCAAATTACGAAGTTTAGCAAAGCAGGCGCATCAGTAGTGTTGAAAGAATCGACACACGATGATATTCGGCATCTACTTGATTTAATTATACATGATCTATCCTCGTCCTGCCACTGCCACTCTGGTCTCTGCCCGACTGTTGTTTCGAAATTTGGAAGTGTGGCACTTAAATCAACTCGTCTGTCATCTAAACTCGTACCGTGCGCATGGTGGTCGGAATCGATTCTCTCCGACAATTTGTTGCAAGTATTTTATTTTGGGGCACTTCCTTACTCAGCATTACATTTGCCACCTGGAAGTCCGATTCAATTTCATTCAAGTAGAAAGGAATATTTATTTGCCCCAGACATTATCCTAGACCAAGTTAACACCAGGGTTCATGCTGAGCGAAGCACAAACAGTATACGCACGGCCAGAACATTGAGCTCTGCTCTTGCCCTGCCAATTATCCACTTTTCACTTGAGAATCTCCAGTGTCGAGAGGCAAAAAGCGTTGAAACCGACCCCAGTTCATTGAAATTGGGAGGGTGGGAGTAAGACAGGGCATTTTGTATAATCATACCGGCGCTCCGGGGATTCCAGCGGTCGTTGGTCAAGCCTTGCCAGTGAAAAAAGCCCCCGGGCCCAATTTAGCCACCAGATTTTCCGCGCCGCAAAAGCTGGCTGGGTGCGGTCGACTACGGATGGCGAATAGCAAGTGGCAGTTGCACTGTCACAATGGAGATGCACGTCTAGTAGGATTCCAACGTTCAACTCAGGCTGAGACGCACCCAAAGTACTTCAGGTTGCATTACGTACCTAGGCTTCTTCCTATCCCGGGGGAACTATTAGCCGGAGTACACCGAACTTTAAATTATCCCCTTGATGGGGAGAAGTCGCCTCCCGAGAGAGTAGGGAGTGTCGGTTTTGTCATTCCCCAGATCATTCGATCTGAGTCGCATCAAAACAGAACACCCCCGGGGCTGGCAGACTGAAATCCATCGCGTTCTTCCCTTGTTTCCCATTCCCCCGAAATTACAAAAATGCGTAAAATAATTTATTACGGGATTTCGTCGGACGCCCCTTTCTTCCCATTCCCCCCTTTCTTCCCAGTGTCTTACTTTCGGTGAGCGTCGGGCGGATCGAACCCTTGTCGCTAAAGGCTGACCAGATCCACTCGAGGTTGTTCACGCGGTAGACCATCAAACGAAAGAGGGATTTTTTGTTTTGGAATATCCTCGTTCCTCTGTCTTCGTAAAGCCACTTAATCTGCTTCATGAGCAGCTTTTGCGTCTATTATCTCTAACGATTGTGGACAGTTATATTCATCCGGAGCTTCGTGTTTTTTTCTTCTCTTCGGCCCACCCGAGATCTTCTGCGGCTTCCCTTACTAGTAGTACGGCCCGCACTACTACTAGTACGCAGCACCGCCGGCGGAGTCAGGAACTACACAACCTATATTATATCCCTTTGCAACGCAACTTGAAGTTCAAGTTATGGGCTCACGCTCTGAGTGGTCTCCGGGTCCGGCGGTCCGAGTCATGGTAGTACTATATACCGTGGCTAGTATACCCGGGCCGTGACCGCCCGGGTGGCTGCAGCGAACGTGACCCCGGCCCGGGGCCGGCTCCCTGGCCGGCTGGCACTGGCAGTCACGGTTACAACGCGTGACCGTAGTGTGGCCAGGAACTTGAAGGGGTCGGGTTCGAGTTTGACCAGCCGCCCAGCCGCCCACTTAGGGTGGACGCTTCCGAGAGTCGACTCCGAGTCGGCCCGGAGTTGCCAACTTGAACTTGAATGAACTTGAACTTGCAGCTCAGGCTCTTAAATGGGCCCCGGGCCCGGGCCCGGGCCAACGTAGCTAGCCGTATGGCCAACTGGACAGAGTTATATAGAAAACCACCGGGTTAGGCGGGTATGTAGCGACACGCAAGTGTCCACATTACTTTGCTACTCTCAGCCTCAGGCACGGTATCACGGTATCTTCAAGCTGTTACCCTATCATGCGTTAACGCCATGACAAATTTGATGGTTCCGTTTTATGTTTGCCCAATTTCACAATGACATTTAGGGAGAAGGCAATGAAGTGCAGCAGATCGACGAGATGTCTCGTACAGTGGAAGGCTTGAAGCTCGAAAATGAAATGCTCCGAAAATTTCTGCTTCGATGTGAGCAAGCTGCGAAGAGGGTGGTTGAGAAGGTAACCTGTATCCCCATCCCAAAAAATAAGTACACATCTCACAGGAATCGCAGCAATGCCACTTACCACACAGTCTTAACATCGAGCTGAAGTATGACATTGCAAATCTGGAGCAACAAAGCCACCACAAGGATGTTGACGAATATAGGAAAACAACTGAGAAGCTGGCGGACACATTGAGTGCTGTACTCGAGGAGACTGATCTCCGAATTGCAGAATTGAAGAAGGAAGCATATGAATTTAAGCGAGATATTGTGGTTGGCGCAGAGAATATGCGCACTGGGAAAACCATGGCGGAGAAAATAACACGGTTCATGGAGGAACAGTTGCAGCGGCGTGATAATGTGATTGGGAAGCTGCGACTGAAAAATTCTACGTTCAAAAAACAGCTGCAGAAGGCAGAGGCACTATTGAAGCAAAAAGAGGAGGTGGGCGACATACTTCACTACATTGACTTCCATCAGCTACAGATAGAAAATAAAAATCATCAGTCTCAGGTTGATGAACGAAATGAAGAACTACTTAGACTCAAGATGGCCACAGGCAAGACGGTGCAGTCGCTTAATAAATTGAGGCAAAATCTCCATACAATTACCGCCGAATCAAGCTGGCACAAAAAAGAAAAGTCTGTCCGCGCTCTACAATTGCGCAGAGCCTACACAGACGCATCTGTCACATGTGATATTGCCACAGAGAGGCATGCACAGAAACGCCACGGCCAACAAGCATCAGCGGGCACAGACCTGCCCACTACATTCGATTATCTCAAGCAGAAGGCTCAAATGTATCACCTGCAAACTGCCCTTTCTAACTGGATGCGAAAGATTGAAATAATGGAAATGGATACGAGACAAGTGAGGTCAAAGGTCTAGGGTCCTTGCAAAACCTGAATAGTAGCCTGTTTAGAGCCATTGGATGGTAACCCAGCCTTTGGACGGTCTCTTGGCTCAAAGATCATGGTTCTGAGTCGAGCGCCCGAAGGTCGTGCATTGGTCCGGGAGACTCGTAGGATTCTCTCAAGAGCGCATCGGGCCGTTCAACTTTGTGTTGATACTCTGCAGACCACAACACCAAGAAACCACTCCACCACCGTGACCTGGCGACTCTTGCGGTACGGGAGTCCTACGCTCTGCCTAAACTTGGCATCTTATCCCATTTGGTTGGTCGGTTTCGAAAACGACCTATATTATAAACAGCTGTAAATCGCAGCGCCCACGTACGCCGCCTGAATACCCGGGCCGGCTTCGGGTCGCGCGTCGAAGTAAGCAAGGCGAAACGCGCGGCTAGGACGACCAGGCCGGTCGGCTTCCTGATAAGTACACGGGCATAAATATAATCAATAGTCTGAGCTGGCGCACGAGAATTCACTTCCTCCCAAGAAACTGGCTATTACACCCTCAGGCTAAACTTGAAATCGCTGTTGCACCCCCCTTCAATATGAGCACTGCTGAAGCAGAACCAACTGGGTCAGCAGCCACCACAGTTACATCTGAGCAAATGGCACAAGCTCAAGAAGATCCGTGCGAGCAACGCGTATAAACAAGGGACGGAACTCAACTAATTCGGCTACTGTAGCGCCTCCCCACCAATAGCCTAAAGGGCCAGACTAGCTGCGAATGAGCCTCAGGGGATGCCTCACATTCTGGCGGAGTGTAGGGCCCTGAAAAAGCGAGGAGGCGGAAGGGCCCCCACGCGAACGTCGCGCCAGTCACGGTGGCGTTTCGTGCCGCGTCAGGCGACTATTTGGCGTCTACCGTGACTGGCAACCATAGACCAAGGTTTGCCACGTTTGCGCGTCCTACCGACGCCACGGGCACCAAGGGAGACTTCAAGGGGGAAGTCACCGGCATAGTAGCGAGTTTTGATTTCACCCCCGAAAACCCGCAAGTTAAGCTAGATACCCGCACATTAGGTCATTTTGGGCACCCCATCCCGAGGGGGGCACATCCGTGGCAGGCTAGTGTCGCCGTGTGCTTAGGATGCCCCTGGGACCCAACTAACTCCGCCTGCCAGTGGCCCCGGTACAAACCATCCACTAAGCAAGCTAGACAGTGTACTTTAGGGCATCTTTTAGGTTACTCACCGATGGGCAGTCTCGACCGCCGTACTCCCAGAGGTGCGTACCTTTCGAGCTTGCGTCATTGGCAGACCCGGGGGCCGTGGGAGCGCATATTCGGTAGACATTGTATGGCGGGTCAGTTGGACAGCTCTTGACAATAATTAGCCGTGGGATGTACGTATGCATCCCAGCAGACGACGGGATGACGCGCCTGGCGAATCCGAGGAAAAGGGCACCATACGGCCCTGCTGTGCATTGGCGTCCGATACGCAGGTAGAGGAGCCTCTGTTTCGTTCCTACTTGATCACCGGAATCATGTCTCGGACGAACGCCTTCGAATCACGTTTCCACTTCAAACTAGTCGCTTTTCAAAGATGTCGCCTAGGTGCATCGAGTGCCTCGATTACAATTTCAATTGATGTCTAAGGTCGATAAGCAAGGGGTCTTGTAGAGCACGAGTTTCATATACCTTCGAAGCAGTACAAGGCACCATATCATTATAGCATGTCTCCATCCTCGGGAGGGGTTCGATGGGAGGAAACATGGTTGATGTCAAGCAACAGCGAGGTGGGCAAAGTTGAGTATCCAGCTCCATAAGTAGCTCCTGATATGTCCAAACTGCATCACGCCAGCCACTGATAATCATACCACGCATAAGCTTCTCGGGTATCTGCCAAACAAAAGAGCTTAGAATAGACTTGTTTTGCTTGACACCCCTCTCGAGTGCTTGTCCACCAGCAAGGGAGATGCTATTTTGCCTCAGGTCCAGCAGGACCAATATTTCTGCTAGGGGGATGAGGTTTGCCGCTAGAATACAAGCAGCAAAATCACCAAGGAAATTACCAGAGAGAACTATATGTGTTAAAAAATCACATTTCCTTTTGTGAGCGACGAGCGGTGGGATCCTCCATCCTCGGTCTGCTGCAATTTTAGCTTCAGGATAATATCGATGAGCTTGCATAGGACTTGACTCGACAGGAATCTGCCCTGTTAACAGTTTCACAACATGTAGCAATGTGATATCATGCAACTGGATTGAGGAAAGGTCGAGTCTTATCAGGTGGGTTCCGCCCAGATCTGCCAGGTACCGGCAGTTAGTGCGCAGATATTGAAGCAATGCTCCTTGATTTTGCGAATTGTTCAGTACTCTCATGCATTGGCACAGCTTTATCATCTGTTTGTTGAGTCCTATGACACAGGTGAGGCCAAAATTCACCTCTCTAGTTTTTGCAGCAACCAGGTTCCACAAAGACGCGTTAGTATCTTGCTCGACATATTTGCGCATTCCATTCACGAGATTTTTTTGTAACTCAAGCCAATCAACAATCGGGGGGCTGCTTGCCCCTTCAAATGTACCACGATTCACACAGCCCGCAAAATCGCTTGTAATTCCGTTTGAATCACTCATGTTTTCCCTCAAAACTAGGTGATGCACTCTCTTCGTCAAACGTAGCAACTTGCACTCTTCTTTCCAGCAGGTTTTTGCTACTGTAGTTACGTGCAATTGGTGATACAGGAAATCGCAGTGCGAAGCAAGGTTACCAATATGCCCCACCCACAACTCTCCTCCGCTTTGCTGTTGCCTGTTTCCAAAGGGCATGGCACCGGACACTAAGCGGGACGTCGTTTGAGATTCCCGGGAGTTTGTCATGCATGGATATTCTTTTTTTTTCGCCCCCAATATGGCACGTTTATCTGTGATTTGTGTAATAACTTGTTTTCCGTGCGGCTTAGGAGATACAGTTGCGTGATTTTTGCTCATAAATCGAATCTCACAGCCAGGCTTATGAGATACTCGTTTTGGTTGATTATCATCATCAGAAAACGGTTGAAATATACTTTTGCGATGCTGCTTGATGAGCACATTTAGGCACTGGTTTAACACAACTACTTTACTCCGCACGCAGAGGCTTATTTCCTGCGCGTTCAATTTTGGGATTTTTCTACCTTGGCGATTCCTTGACAGCTTAGCGTGTCTATAAGAGCTCTCTAGGACAATCGCTCTTTCGGCATCTGCCGAACTGTTCATGCATGCCAACAGCGAATGGTGCTTCTCCCTACATTGTTTTTCGTAACATCTTACTAGTGTCTGGCTCTCTGTTAGCGCCTTCCTGCACTGCTGTATTTCTTGAAGTTTTGTTTTGTAGTGATGAGATGTTGCGGTTGCAAGCTGCTGCCATTTGAAAATTTCATCCTCGGCACCACAGATCAACTCGGCATTGCGATGGTCACTGCTGAGTGCACGCGAGTGCATGTTGGCACCAACACTACGTGCCTTCGTAGCTGCGATTCTTACTGTGTCCACGCTGTGCCACCACTGGCGCGTTTGCGATGTGTGCATCACGTGCTGATATTTTAAGCGCCGCATTAGCAGACCATTGCGCACTTGTAAGTCCAGGATCTCCACATCGTTCATACTGAGCGTTTAGACCAAAAATAAACACTTCGCGTAGCACTACTATATCCGCTAGTGCTAGATGCGTAGCACTTACTATATCCGCTTCCTAATGGGCGGCGCAGCTCCCGCCCCTAGGACGTAACCATAATTACGCAAAACTTGAAATTATTTCCCAACATTCCATATCTATATAGGGCCCTAAGGGAATTCCCGGTGTGTTGCGGCTAAGCCGCCGATCCACTTCAACTTCAAGTTGAAGCCTGAGTTGCCGATCCTAGCCTGAGGTATAGGCATGATACTACGACTCGGACCCCAGGCCCGGTCCAGCTCGGCCCGAGGGCCGCCGCAAGGGCTAATTACAAAATTATAGTATAAAAGAACAGTGGCGCACGATTTCAACTTCTATGCGTGCTCGAGGGAAGTCTTGAGCCTCTGAGGACAGGTATTTCAAGCCTGAGTTGATGCCACGGGACAGGCTCCAACGTACTGCCCCCCAAAGCAGCCAACCATCGCCTCGCATCAAGATACCCGTGCCGTGCACTTGAAGCCTGAGAACCTTAAGTCAAGTTGAGCATGCAGCGTCGGACTGTAGATACTGGTTCCAGGGGTCATTCAACGAGCCAATTACCCCCAAATCACGGGCATAATTACATGTGTCATCAGTGTTATCACAAAGCTTCCGGCGATGTTAACCTAGGCCGTTCGTCGAGGTTTCTTGCTTTTAACCTAGTTCAATAGAGGACTGATTTGCTAAATTGAAACAAGACGTGATCAGAGTGTCATCTCTGGCAGTGCAGGCTAGCAATGAGTGACTGAAAGTGTGGGTACTTTGTTTCAAACTGTTGAAGTCGAGATAAAACAAATTTCTGCACATCCTTGATCTCGGGAAACGCGTCATCGTTTTTCACAAGTCCAAAATGTAGCTTTGAGAAGGACGCATTGTAACCAGAGATGTCTCCAGGTACATCATCTACTGAATCGATCCTTTCGTCCTCAATAGCGTATGTCCCACCCTTCAAATGGCTAAGAAGCTCACTGAGTATAGTTCCAAATGTGGTCCAGGCTGTGGTGTCTCCCTGGTCCACGAGGAAGTCAGGTGCCTCACAAAGGATGCAAGTCATACCAACAATAGTTGCCTTCAGGTTAATGGCACAAATAGAGTTATTCTTAGCAGCCTTGGGAGCAAAAATGCGCACAACAAGAACCGAAAGGAGACCAGCCTGCTGGCTTTCTAAGGTTTTGGCGAGGCTTTCACCCCCATACTTTCCTGCAACAATGGCAAGGAACGTGAGGAGCATTTGACAGAAATCATACCGCTCACGGTTATGTTGCAGGCGCGTAATGAGGAGCCTGATGACGGTGGGCAAATAGGTGCGGACAGCAGCAGAGTCAACCATCAGAACTATTGACTTCAGCAGACTAAAGGCAAAGGTCTCTGTTTGTTTTGAAGCAAGGAGCTTCTGAAAAACACCCAAAACAGGCTCAAGGAGGTTTTGTCGGACTATATGCTTACTGCCGACAACCAGATAAGCCTCAAGGAGAGAAGCTAGTGCCGGCACGTTGCCGCTCCGTTCCCATAACATGGGGTGAAGAATTGGTGGCAAGAGAGAGGCATATGCATCAGAAAGCGAGCGGTTGTAGCGAAGAAGAAGGGCGAGGATTTGGAACACGTATGGAGCAAACTCGGCAACGTCCATCTGCAGAATTGATTGGAATGGGGGAAACAGAATCTGTTCAAAATGACTCGTCGAAGGAGAGCTACCACTGGCTCCACAAACCAGACGTACGAGAATGGCAAGAGATTCAAAGAGATAGTGATTGAATTTTGGATTGCGTGGGTTAACGCACACGCGCGTCAGGCACATGCACAAGTTCTCAGCAACAATCTGGGCGATTGGGAGAAGGCCATCCTGGCTGACAATGAGGAGGCGCATGACTGCTTTCATTATGTAGTCGTTATCCCATGGTGCAGCATCAGCGATTTCAACGTCGCTTCGATGTGCAGCGTTTAGCGCTGAAAATAGCGCCTCAAAGAGAGGATTAAGAACAGGTTGAAGCTGGCACTTGCCAATCTTATTAGGAATGGTGAGGATGCGCTCAAGGCAAGATGCAGCATAGCTCTGGATCACAACTTCGGTGTTAACAACGTGTCGCCCTAGAATAGGTAGGAGGTTTACAAGTTCTTCGATTGGGAGCTGGTGTCGAAAGGTGAGAGCAAATAAAATTGCGTCCGCGACAATCACCGGCTGTGGTCGAGAGCCAGGCACTAGTTCACCAAAAACGTGTGTCGAATAAATTTTCAAAATATTGAGCTGCTGGTCTGAGGCTGCAGCCAGGTCGTGAGATGCAGATTTGGCACGAAGACAAAGAACAGTGATTAGGTGCAGTGCGGCATCCTTAGCACGCCAGTGATCAGCTGGAGACGAAGCATACTGCTGCAGCATGGTTGCTACATGCTCAATGCAAATTTTTGTCGTCGCCTGGGCGTGGGTCCCATACATGGCATTGATGAGATCGCATGCGCCATGCCGCCTTGTCTCTGAGTCGGCGCTCTCGAGCTCCCTTGCAATGTACTCAAGGGGACTATCTTTGAAAAGTCTAGCATCAGAATCCCGCAACAGCATGTTTGGGATCACAATGGAATCAATCATTTGACGGAGTGTGTCTTCCTTGGAAAACAGCGAGCTGTGCATCTGCTTGCTAATTACCTGCGCAACAAAGCGGATAGACGTAGCTGCTAGGCGATCGTGCTTTGGGAACAGGCTAATATTAACAAGACGTTGCCAAATGGCTGATACAAATCTGGGCAAGTAAGCTCCAAATTCCTCCTCATACTTCTGTGCGTAGAGTGATACGTTTTCCACGACTGCTACCTGCAAGCACTCCATCGGGCCCTCCTCGTCTTGATTGTCGTCTTCAGAAGCAGGGTGGGCAATAATTTCATAGCTTAAGTACTTTTCAAATTCAGACATCCATTCGGGCATATGATCTTCAAAGAACTCTGGCAGATCTTGCCAGTTTAGGCTGAAGAAGATGCGGCAAGCTAGTCTAAGAGACTCTAGCAATTCGGTACGCCAGAGTTTGTCATCGCCTGCGGCATCCAACGCCTGTCCAAGTCGCACAAATAACGCGGTTAGTGGTGCCGCCATGGTATCCAGGACATACTTAAGCTCTCTGTAGAGCCCATCTGTTTTCGAGGCATTCCGGAATCGCTTCATAATGGAGTTAGCTGCCAGAAGCATGCCAGAGACGGTCTTCCTATCTTCACTTTGGAGATGCTGCACTACTTCTGGCAATAGTTTTGGCCACTTAGAGGGGAAGTCGGAAGCCGCTATCAGTGTCAGAGCTTGACAGAGCTGTTGTTTCACATCACGAACGGACCCACATTTGCAAACCAATTTCACAATGTGTATCTTAATCTCTTCTTTATCAGGGTCTGAGAGTAACACGCTCGCAGAATCAGGACGGATTTCCCAACAGTTATAAATGAGATTTTTGAAGTATACCGCTGCCTACACGAGTAATATTATTGTTTGGTGATGCCCGGACACATTCGCTGAGATGCGCTGAAGAGCGGATCAGTGCCGAATGCGTGCTAGCGTTAGGTATGCAATGCTGCTCGACCTATGAGCAACGGAAATCCTGGCTTGTAGTCTTAAGTTAGTTCGCAGCTTCGCGCCAGTTGGAGCAAGAGAGTTGAGAAACCCGCTACTGCCCGGTAGTTTTTCAGGAGCGACTCTGCGGCACGCCGCTGCTTTAGATCCGGCGAGAGCGTCGCGGCTAGCGCGCGACTAATTTCGTCAGCATTCATCTCTCTATATACTGCGGTAGTTATTACCTAGGTAGATTGATACAAAATTGACTTTACAAGCCCGGGCCCATATCGTATATCATGATCTATATCATGCCATCGAAATTCTACTTGGGTATCGTATATCTTTATGACGCTCAGCGTTGTCGTGTCCATCTTGATTCGATTCACGAAGTCTACAACTCGAATCCTGAGATCAGCTGCGGCCCGACTTCACACCGTGACGGCTGTCCGAGTTAAACTTCAAGTTGAAAGCGCCGCGGTCTTCAACTTCGGGACTGCGTTGTACGGGCCTACGGGCGACATGTGAACCTGGCTAATGTTTGACTAACTTGTCACAGCAGCCTGAGGACCGTGACCGTGACAGCTCAGGCTCTGGGCTGCATCGCCCAGGCTACATCATCGGCCGCCGCCGCAAGAGCGATTTTTCCTAAACATGGGCCTATTTGTTTTTTGGCCCTACTCTCCCAAATCAAGTTTTTTGGCCCTACTCTCCGTGGCCTGCAACAGAGGAATAAATCGAAGTTGGTCACGGTCTTTCCGAGTCGATCATACAGAGGACTCGGAGTGTTAGAACACCGTGACCACTAAGGCTGGCAATCCCAACTGGGAGTTTGAGAGCCATCTTTTTGGTTTTGTACAGGCCGGGCTCGCCGCTGAGGCCAGAACTCGCTGAGCAGCGTTGCCTAGCCTCGCTCTAGGCCCTGGCGGGTAAACCATCGTCCTAGCCTAAGCAGCTGCAGCTGGATACCAGATAGGCATCCAGCTGCAAAAGATCAAAAGATCAAACTTGAAAGTATGAGCCATCTCCAAACACAACCGTGACTGCAATCTCCCCCTTATCACCGTGACCGGCACGGGGATGCTTAAGGGGCTTGGTACTTCACTGGCAGCAATCTGTATTGAGTCCAGACGTGCCTTAAGTGGCCCAAGGTTTCAATTCAAGCTCAGCCTGCGGCCCGGAGGTAAAAACCGGAACCCTTAAGCCGTTGTTGTTAACTTCAGATTATCGGCCCGCTGGTCCGACGGCGTCAAGCCTGCCCTTTGTACGCCCAAAAAACGGCAATGCGCACCGGCTGTTCCCCTGCCCGCGCGCGGGAAGGGGGTCTATCAACCGTGACGATCCTGAGCGTGATATAATAACATATTCCGGCTTGCCAGCGCCCCGGCGGCCTACCAGTCAGGCCGGCCCGCTTCCCTTTAAGCCTGCAGGAGGGATTGCAGGCGGGAGGGACATATTTCCTCGATCCGGGGTGGGCGAACAGGTGGGATATTTTCTCTATACTACTAGTCGTAGGCGGCAGTCCACGCCGTTGGGGAAGTAGCGTCCACGGGCCCAGTGAGGGTGCACACGCCGCGCGCACCAAAACCGCGTCTGATCATCGCCCACACACCTAACATTGCTGCCCCACGCAAAAAAACCGCGCGCGCAGCCGCGCCGCGCGCGTACACACACGACCTTCGCCACGATGGCATTAGCGCTGTCCTAAATCGCGCGCGCGCGGCCGTAGAACCGCGCACGTCGCTGCGTACAGCACCGCCGCGGCCTGTTGCGAGGCACCCGTCGCAACGCGCCCCAAAAAATCGCGCAGCGCCGCTCGCGCCGCGCCGACCGACAAAAAAACTTGAAGCGCGCCCGCGCGCACAGATGATTACGCGCAGGTTGTAGCAGCC
>Ga0115013_10000897_pt1 | contig 17688 bp, 12 predicted proteins | sample SouAtlMetagenome_2_FD_88686 | JGI IMG/M metagenome (GOLD analysis project Ga0115013, IMG submission 88686) | Marine eukaryotic phytoplankton communities from Atlantic Ocean - South Atlantic ANT15 Metagenome | ecosystem: Environmental > Aquatic > Marine > Oceanic | place: South Atlantic Ocean...
AGATCACAAAGGTAAATGGATCTGACCCAGTAATATTATCACTATTATATCCACCGTTACCTAATCCAGTAATAAATTCAATACTACCGTTAAGTTCAAGGGTTGGTGATGTTCCCAATCCACTAAGAACAAGAACACGACCAGATTGTCCTTCGTTTGCACTTGTATTATTAAGAAGTGGAGCAGTTGTTCCTGAAGTCATAGCAGTAATAGTTTCGCCAGGTCCAAATCCTGTTCCAACTCCAACAGGACCTTCACTAATTACTGAATAATATATTCTCTCTTGAGTAGTTCCTTGTATTGAGTTAATATAACCCCAAGCACCAGAACTGTTACCTCTAATTCTTTCTCCAACTTGGAAACCTGATCCACTCATACTATCTACATCATATTGAAGAACTAATCCTTCAATCTCACCTTCTCTTGCTTTTTCAAGTGGACTGAATCCAGAACTTACAACACCATAGTTACCCCAAGAACTGTTTCCAACAAGAGATCTAAGTCTTCCGCCACGAGTAGCAGCATAACTTATATGGTTATAGTATGTGAAACAAGAAACTGTTTCTGCCACAGCACCATCTGTGATCCAGAATGCCATTCCTTCATCGTGAATGTTTGTAAATGAGTCAAACACGATAGATTTGTTAGAAGGTGTTGCTGTTCCATCTACAAATTGTCTATGAACTCCACCATCTACGATTGCACCAATACCTTTAACTGATTTTGCAGAACAGTTTGATACATATGGAGATTTAATAACTCTACTTTCTGGGTTTAGAGCAACGAATACACCTTTAACGTGTGCGTTATTAGGATCATATTGATTTGCAGTAAATGTTAATGCAGTTGCACCAAGATTTTGTTGAATATCAACCTCTAGAGTAGATCCATCAATAAATCCACTAACCTTTGTTCCAGTTGAAACACCAGAACCAGTTACAGTTGTACCAACTAAGTCAGGGAAAAGATCTGAACCAGTTACTTTTGATCCAGCAATACTACAAGTTATAGTTGTAACGACACCTGCTGGAGTGAAACCACTCATACCTTCCATTAAAATATCTTTAAGCATCGTTGCGTTGCTTAACTGGAACATTGTAGAATGTTCATTAATTCTGGTTTCAACAGCCGTAATGTTTATGTCTGTTCCACCGTTCTCCCAAGTATCTGATGTTGTCCATTCTCCACCAGAAAGATTGCGGATTTGAATTTGTTTTTCAGCATAATCAGAATCTAAAATAACAGCACACTTAGTTCCAGCACCGTTAAAGATTGAAGAACCATATGAAACAGTAGTAGGAGCAGATGCTAATGTTAGATCTTGATGTCTAGATGCATTTCCTTTACCAACATTAACTGTAATTGTAGTTCCAGTTGTTGCAGTAATAGGTATAGCAGATACACCAAATACAGGATCTTTTGGTCTTGGATATGTATGCTGAGTAGAATGATTATCTTGAGAACAAGTAAATGTTAAGGAATTTCCACTAATAGCAATAGTATTAGAAGTATTTAAACCATGAGTTCCAATTGTTAATACAAGATCTCCTGTTGTAGAATTATAAGTTGTTCCAGTAGTAGCAGTGTAAGGACCACCAACATCTGCTGTAATAGAATTACTAACAGCAGTTATAAAGGTATGTGCATAATGAACACCTGGTTTAATCTTAGATGTTCTTAAGTTATCTCCAACAATAGATACTCCCTCTGGGACTATTATAGGAAGTTGTTCTGCATAACTACCAGCTTTTACATAAATCGATGCTGGACCTTCTGCAACACTACAAGCATGTCTAACTGAATGGAAAGCTCTACTTATATTTGAACCATCATTAGTATCCTTTCCTTCTTCTGTTACATAATAAACTGGATGTGTTACGCTATTATTTTCCCAATTAGGTATACCATCGGTACTAATTGAAAGAACTTGACCATTAGTTCCTTTAGGTAATCTTGCTGCACCAGTGGTGTAGTAGACCATATCACCTTGAGTGGTCATCACATTATTGGCAGCACCCTCAGCCAACATACTCCAATAAGTACTATTATTATCAGTCGAAGGATCTTGATTTAAACTACCAGCAGTAGCAACACCGATATAACTATTACTTAATCTCTTTACAGCATCACCAAGTTGATATGTTACAGAAGAATCCCAGTTACCTTTCCAAGCAAGACCTTTAGTAACTAGACTCCAGTTAGCTGTTGTTGTTGGAACTGTATTGACACTTGTAGTGATAGCAACATATGAATATCCACCATATAGAGCAACATCACCTTGCTTATAATCAGTTGAATTATTCCAAGTACCAACTACATTAAATCCAGTAGTTATAATATCCCAATCACTAGCTAAATTATATGCAGGTATTTTATTTGTATGAAGACTCTTTGAAACATATGTGTATCCACCATATGTTACAACATCTCCATCTTGATATTGTGTTGCAGAACTCCAAGTATCTTCATAATTAAAGGATTGTACATATTCAACTACATTACTAGTTGAATCTGCTTCTTCAAAAGTTGCACCAGAAGTAAACCCATTAGTTACCCTATACTGAGTATTACCATATTTAAATATATCATTTATCTTATACCAATAAGTTGAACTCCAATTTCCTTTATGACTTATACCTTCAGTATGTAAAGTCCAATTACTAGATAAATCTTGAGTATAAAAAAGATTTTCGTTATTTGCTGATGTATGATTCGTTTTACATACATAAGTATTTGCACCATACTTTACTATGTCATCTATAACATACGCAGTATTCGCATTCCAATCACTACGCCAATTAAATTTTAATCTACCGAGTCTAAATTCAGCCATTGTTTTTTGTTAAATCCTATTTTGGTCCTGCGGAATAATCATGATCACTAAAAGATACAGTTAGATATCCATCATCATCAACATAATAGGATATTCTCCTAAAATCAAACCTGAACTGCTGGTATTTATCGTAGAAGTTATTCTTATAAGTTTTTTCTTCCGTTGTTTCATCAACGTAATCCAAACCTTCTAAGAACTCTGGATATGCTGTACCGTCAAGTCTATGAGAAACATCAACTACTTCAGTATCTGAAGTCTTAACCTTAGTATAACGAAGCATACCATCATCATCTCTTCTCAGAGCGTGAACGGTAAAGTTATCTTGTTGACCGAATGAAAGTCCACCACCGCCACCGCCTGATGACCCTGATAGCATACTCCCACTTAGGAACATTGTCATGCAAATACCCTCCAATAAGTGTTGGTCCAAACTAATTTGACAGTAGCACCATCGACATCACATGCTAAAGGAGAATCAATCACGCCTGAAAAGTTCTTAAACTGCTCATTATTTTGGGTTGCAACCATAAGATTATTTATGCCCCAACTTACTTCGGTATCATGCAATTCAACAAAATCTCCAGGGTTTTTAACAAGAGGAAGAGTTACAGTAAACCCTGCACCTACAGTATTTGTAAGATATCCAGTATTAGAAAGAGCTGCTGCACTTGCACTCAACACAGTTAATGGTGGAATTGTAGCATCTGCTCTAACAGAAAGATTATTAAAATCAACAACTATAGTAGTACCATAACCAGTAATAGTTAAACCAGTACCTACAAAGTTAATATCAGTATATCCAACACCTATCTTTGTCCCAATAGCAGCAGATTCTGGATTAATTGATGTTGATCCAATACCAACACCAGAAGTAAATTTTTCACCTTGCCTATAGATATCACCAGTAAAATTAATGTCACCAGAGATATCCACCTTAAACTGTGGATTTGTATTACCAAATCCAATATTAGGAGTTGTTGTACTGGTAATAGCAATCTTACCAGTAGTGTCATCAACTACTATATAATGACCAAATTGTGATAGTTCTCTATTGAATGCCATTATATGATTACTTTTACTAGATATTTATTCATGGTTAAATTAGTTCACTTGCAGGAGACATTACAAATCTATCATCTCCTAGACAAGTCAAAGTAACACGTCCTGCTTGTTTCACTTCTCTAGCATTATAACTTGTCATATTACCAGAAACATATAATGCATTAGTAGAACCTCTATTAACAGAAGATACATTACCAGAATCTATTGCATCATTAATAATCGTAACGTGCTCTCCATCCGAAAAAAGACTAGTTGGAATATACACATTACCAGCACTAACAACTAAAATCTTTCCTATATCATTGCTCGTTAAAGTGTGGTCTGTAACAGTGACATGAATAGAACCAACCATTGAAGTATGATTGCCACATTGATATACAAAGTTAGTTCCTACCTGAGTTGGTTTCCAACTAATTGTTCCGCTTGTTGCACCATTATTTCCGATAGATGGTGTAACTACATTAGATCCCAGATTGCCAGTTCTAACATAAAATGGGTGACTACCACCAGATTGTATACTAAAATTAACAGTATCACCTAAATTCACAGTAACAGTAGGATCACTACCTGAAACACTCCCATTTCTATCTGTTCCACTAAGAGTGTAATTACTACTATTAGAAGCAGTAACTGTTATATTGTATGTTTGACCAATAGAATTTGGTGAAAGTCCCCCACCAGAAGATCCAGTAGGACCTGCAGGACCAGTTGGACCTGTAGGACCAGTAGCACCAGCAGGACCAGCAGGACCAGTTGGACCAGCAGGACCAGTTGGACCTGCAGATCCAGAACCTCCTCCACCAATTACAAGTTTTCCACCCATATTAGTGTGTGAGGTACACTGATAGTACAGCGTATCAGGTGCATCTTGCGGAACTTCAAATATTATATCTGTTGGTGAAGCACCATCTTGATTAGTTACACCTGTATATGCTGTTCCTGTAGATCCGTTAGCAGTACTCTGAATTCTAAAAGGATGTGATCCTAAAGATCTATTATGAAAAATATACTTCTGCCCCCTAACAAGATTTATATCTGGATCATTTACAGTTCCGTTTAATCCAGGACCAGTAAAAGTAAAATGATTTGTCCCATCATTACCCAATACCCATCCACCTAAAGCACCTACAAATTTACTTGCAGTACAAGTTCCTCCTATAGAAACGTCTGTACTAATAGCAACGTTTACAGCATTTAAATTTAAATTATTAGGACTTTCAATTTTTGGAGTACCAGATGCTCCAACCAAATTAACTTCCTTTACACCAAAACCCTTATCTGCCATTTGCTTTTTTTAGATATTTATTTAATATATTCTAAAAGAATATCATCATCAGACGAAAATAGGTGACGAACGTCACCTATCTTAGAATCAATATTGTTATATATTAAAAAAGTTAAGCTTCTGCCTTCAAAAATTAAATTAACAATATTCATCAATACATTAGCTGGGTTCCATTAACACCTTCAGCAATACCACCACTATAGGAGGTTGAATCACCAACGTTTGTACTGGGGAATACTCTTTGAGCAGAACTTACCAATCCATAAACAATTCTTACCATACCGTGTCCACCACATCCAGCAGAGGAACCACTATTAGATCCACCACCACCTCCACCAGGGAATCCTCCATCTGGTGTGTGATGACTTGATCCGTGCAAACTTGCCTGAGTACCTCTATCGTAACCATTACCTAAGTTACTACCACAAGCAAAGGTCGAACTATTATCTTCAACACAATATCCTCTTAAACCAGTGTTATTGGCTTCTGATCCACCCTTTCCTGCAAAATCAGTTGAGTTATCTGGAGAATTATTGCCGTTAGCATCCGATTTCGCACCACTACTACCTTCACCATAGACACCTGTTCCACCGCCACCACCAGAGTAGTATGGAGAAGATCCGTTATAACCGTTTCCTCCTCCACCACCACCATTCTGTCCAGCTTGTGGGGCAGAGTAGTTACTACTGTTACAACCTCTTCCACTAGAAGTATTACCACCGCCATTATATCCACCAGCACCACCGCCACCTGAACGGTATCCAGAACCGTGGAATCCAGCACCACCTGCACCACCACCATCACTATTGGTATTTGGGAAAGATGCACTATTATCATACCACTGGTTTCCACTCTGGTTTCCATCACCACCTTTTCCACCACCAGCAACTGCATAGTTTGTGCCACCATAAGTTATGTAAGAGTCGCCACCATCAGGTGCATTAGTTACACCGTTTGATGTAGCAAATCCACCACCACCAACTTTAACAGTAACAACTTGACCTGCTGTTACACTAATATTATTCTTATATGCTAATCCACCACCACCAGCAGAAGCACCATCATGCTGTGTTTCACCACCTCCACCACCACCGACACATACAACAGAGATAGATGTTACTCCAGCAGGAACAGTCCAGTTATGTGTTGCTGTAGCATTATAACCTGAAGCATGGAATACTTGACCTGATACTAATGGAGCAACTGAAGTATCATTAATTGTCAAGGAACCTGATCCAAGTAAATTTCCACCAACAGAACCAGAATATACTCTTACGGCTAATGTTTCAGCACCTTCTGTTGATAAATCATTCTCAGTTGTAATATTAAATGATCCCGTTCCACCAGATACACTAAACGATCCACTATTAGTAGTGATATCAGCATCACTATCAGTATCCCAATAGTAAGTTCCGTCAGCACCATTAGTTGATACATTTATAGCAACTGTTGCACCTTCATTTACACTAGAAGAAGCAGGACTTACATTTACAAATGTCCACTCAGGTACTTCTGTTATAGAAGTTACTAAGTGTTGAGAATCATATACAAGAGCAAATCCTTTAGTCTCATCATTAATCGTCTCATTATATGCTGTTATTAATCCAACAGAATTATACTTTATTCCTTCATACTTATTACCTTCATCACCTATAATAATACTTGTTACATTATTATTAGCATCAGTCGTAATGCCCGTAGATCTAGTAAACGTATCAGTTTGAACAATAGTTCCACTTCCACCGCCACCACCAGAGCCCTTATTAATACTAGATCCAACGTACCTACCCATTTTCTTTGTCAGTTACAGTTCTATTATAAGAGTATTTATATCGTCAATCTTTTCTTTATTAATATGCTTCTGTAACTCCAGCTCCCCAGTTGATAAACACTAGTCCACCGCCACCAGCACCAGCAACACCATTAGAATCGGAGTGACCTGCACCACCTCCTCCACCACCGAAGGCTCCACCGCCTCCACCACCAGCATTTTGACCGTTACCTATACCTTTTTCACCACGGTTGTTAGATGGTCCACCACCATCTCCACCAGTGTTATTGTTGTTTGTACCTGTATTTTGTCCTTGACCTTCTTGACCATCTACAGATCCACCAGCACCACCTGACGCATTATTACCATCTGTTCCTCCACCGCCTCCACCAAATGCTTGTGAATTTGATGCATAGGTAGGAATTACGGATGCACCACCATCTCCACCAACACCACCAGCTCCATTATCGGCTCCACCGCCACCACCGCCACCAGCGTAGTAACTTCCATCTCCACCTCTCATTCCTGTTCCATTATCATTTCCACCGCCACCGCCACCGCCAGCACCGTTGGTTCCATCTGCGTTAGGTCCTTTATCATTAGCTAATCCCCAACCACTACTATGATATGGATATCCACCGCCACCATCTCCATTAATAGCACCACCAGATCCTGATCCACCAGCAACATAGTTACTTGAAGAACCTTGGTTATTACCATGTCCACCGTTACCACCGCTACCACTTATAGTTTGACCTGGTCCAGCAAAAGAAGAAGTAGTACCATCATTTCCTGTAGCATTAGTACTTCTCTGTCCACCAGCACCAACAGTAACAGCAACAGTTCCGCCTGGTGTTAAATTATTGTAGAATTTCAACGAAGCACCACCTCCTCCACCTCCACCATATTGTCCACCAGCACCACCACCACCAATAACAACTACTCTTGCTTGAGTTACTCCAGCAGGAATAGTCCAAGTATAACTTCCTGGTACTGCATATTCTTGATTTCCAGAAGCACCAACACTTGTATCATTAATTGTCACAGAACCTGTTCCAATTAAAGTTCCACCAACAGAACCAGAATATACTCTTATGGCTAATGTTTCAACACCTTCTGTTGTAGTATCAGCCTCAGTTGTAATATTAAATGATCCCGTTCCACTAGATATACTAAACGATCCACTATTGGTGGTAATATCAGAATCACTGTCAGTATCCCAATAGAAAGTTCCATCAGTACCATTAGTAGTTACATTTACAGCAACTGTTGCACCTTCATTTACACTAGAAGAAGCAGGATTTACATTATAATATATCCAAGGAGTTACTTCATTAATATTAGTTACTAAATTAGATGCATTATAAGTAAGAGAAAATCCTTTCTCATTATCATTAATCTTTTCATTATATGCTGTAATTAACCCAACAGAATTATACTTTATTCCTTCATACTTATGTGTACCTAATGTCACAGAAGTAACATGATTATCAGCGTCAGTACTTATACCAGTTGCTCTAGTGAACGGATTAGTTCCGACAATCTTTCCACTTCCACCGCCGCCACCAGAGCCCTTATTAATACTAGATCCAACGTACCTACCCATTTTTGCTTTCTGATCTTAATGCCGTATTGTTATTTAGTTATTGTGAAAAGGAAGATCCACTAATTGTAACTCCAACCATAGTAGGTTTTCCATTATTAGCAAATGGATTATATAAAATCCTACGAGTAGAACTCTTTAAACTATAAGTATTTCCCCAATAGTTTGAATCAGTTGCACTATTACTTTGATATGGATCATAAAATCCAGCAGTTTCTGAAGTAGCATCACTATCGGGAACATCAGTTGATCCGTGTGTTAGTAACCATTTTCTAGCTTCTGCTCTAGTTGCCTGTGGTTGAGATTCCAAGTACAAAGCTATCACCCCAACTACTTGTGGTGTTGCCATACTAGTTCCACTAATAGATGCATTTAAATGAGAACCACTTCTTGGATCAGCATAACCCTCACCATAAGGACTTATAATATAATGACCAGCAGCCCAAACATCAATAGCAGGTCCTCTATTACTAAAACTAGATGTTCTTTCTTGTCCGTTAGTTGTTTGTCTTGAAGAATCTATGGAACCAATAACTATTGCAGCATCCTCTCTACCCTGTGCAGATATGGCAGGTGTTCCAGATCTATTATAATAAGGATCCTTAGCTCTAGTTCCACTATAGTAAACAGTACCAGAAGTTAATTCATTATTATAATCTTCCCCTTCTTTATAATCTTGTTTATCATCTGAATTTCCAGCAGAAAAACACCATACAATATCTTTACAGTCTGGATCATCAAATACTTCATCTGCTTCAGATTGTCCTGTGGCTTCTCTAGAAGTAAATTGTTTATAAACTGCATTCAATTGTGACTGATAATAAATTGCAGGAGCAACAGTAGAGGTTATTTGAGAATCACTATAACTAGTCCCTCTAAAATTAACAGTATAACTTAGATCGCTACGATAAAATTGTCTAAATCCCCAACTACCATTAACAACTGTAGGATTCTTTCTTCCTGTTAATGGATTAATTGGTTTATTCTTATGCCAAACTTTAATATAATCAAACCCATCGCAAGGATTTGACCATCCAAGATCACTTCTATCAATACAAGCAATAGTCCATATATTCGCTTCAAAAGCATGTCCAAATTGATTGCCAGCAGAAGTTCCAGCAACATGACTACCATGATGGTTTGCTAAACTATTACTAGTATTGCCATTATTATGCATCAATAAAGCACCAGCTCTATTGTAATTTGCAAATGATCCTGTTCCTGGTTCAATTAATCCTTCATTAGCCCAATCAATTCCATATTCAGATGCACCATGAATTAATATATCCCTCACTCTAGTATATTCTTCACAAGCTTGTATATCTCCTATAGGAATATCAGTATATTGAACTCCTGGTTTTAGAAATTCGGGATGAGTCCAAAGAACTCCAGTATCCATAATAACAACATCAACATTTTTTCCTGTTAATGTATAATGCAATTCATCATCTACTGTTGAAGAATTGCCAAACTTATTATCTCTATGAGAATGACGATATAATCCCCACTGAGTAAAATCTAAAGTAGATCCATTATTAGCGTTAAATGAATATCTCGTATTAGTAACATCATATTTAAATCTATCAGTATCAATATGTTTATCAAACTCTTCATCATATTTTCTCTGTTCTAATTCATACTCATTATATAATGTAGATCTTTCAACCCATTCAATCTTAGGATGATTTTTTAAAATATCAGCCTCTGCAGGAGACATTTCATATACACTCCTTTTCGGAGAACATTTCATCTCTGAAGTACAATCAATCTTCCTATTTGGAACATCATCTATATTATTTTCGTTGATTATATAATTATGAATCTCTGTCCAATCCGCAGCATCCTTTACACAAACAGTATATGGTTGAGCATCATCAGTATAAACAACAAGAACTCTTCCTGAGTTAGCGTCCAGAGTTGTAGAGATCATGATACATCATTTCGTAAGAACTTCCAACTTATTAATCCAGTAATTCCACTTTCAGGTGTAGCACTTAAATTTAAATTACCACCAAACATAGATGATCCAACAGAAACAAGTAATTCATTATCATATACAACACCAAACTCCTGAGTATAAGCAGTAGAACCATTATTTAATACAAGAACTTTCTGTGCTTGCTTACCACTACTATGGCTAAAGTATAGAATATATTCTGTAACTAAAGGTATGTTTGATGTAATAGTATCTAAATTTTCAAGAGATCCTGCAGAAGCATTCCATGTTCCATTATCTTTAACACCACCAGCAGTAGTTATAGTTACAATACCAGAAGATACTGGAGTTACACTTAAATTAAGTCCAAAATTAATTGTTCCTGCCGTACCAACAACAGAATTACTATCCTTAATAACAACACCAGTTCCAGATGCTATAACTCCAGTTAAACTAGAACCATCTCCTACAAAGGAAGTTGCGGTAACTACACCAGAAGAATTAACATGTCTAGATGCAATATCATTTATAGTAATATCAGGTGTTCCAGTTAAATTCTGAGCAACAGTTGCAACACCAGCAACGGCAGCATAACTGGATGTTGTAGCTGTGATCCCACCTAAAGAAGATCCATCACCATAATACTTAACAGCAGTTATAGAACTACCAACTGATACATCATTCGTAACATCTAAATTATAAAATGTTGATGTACCTGCTGTACTAATACCTGGAATAGTAGCAGCGTTAATAGTGGTTATACCAACTTTCCAAGTTGTTCCATCCCACTTCCAGGTTAAATCATTTGCGGTGTGTGAATCACCTACGTTAGGACTGTTTGGAAAATTAATAGCCATTTATTTACCTCTATAACTGTGCTTGAACATCAGCATGTTTTGTATCTGCTGCTGGTTGATCTGGTTCAACAATTAAGTTACCCTCACTATCAGTCATATCTAATGCCTTAACAGTATCATCTTGCCTTTCACCAACAACCATCCAAGAAATAGTATCAGTACAACTATTATCCTGTGCAGTAATGGTCAATATATTACCAGAAACAGACCCCTTAACAGCAGTCCATCCTGTTTCATTTGAGGTGAAGCATTGAACATCTCTATTTAATAGAACAAATGTTCCTTCAGTCATTCCTGACTTTGTATCAATATTAACTGTAGCAGTACCACCAACCAAATCAATTTTACCACGATAGATAAGATCCATCTGTGGTCCTTCAAGGAAGGAATGAACCAAATGCTTGGTAGTAGATAACCCAACTACTGGATGAGGAATCTTAAATGATCCACCACTCTTACTTAATGTTCCAAGAATATTAACACCACCAGAAGTTGTCTCCAACTTCTTGGAATTATTATTTCCGTAGAATAATTCTGTAGCACCACCCCACCAACAAGCAACTCCACTAAAGTTACTTAGATAAGGTCTAATGAATATATTACCCCAACTTCCATTAGTATCGTTACCTGCTATGAATAAGTTTGTATCTGCTTTATTCTGAACGTAGGTTGCATATGCAGTAGGTCTATGATGAATTTCTAATGCACTAGTTCCTACCTTTATAGTATTATCTGTTCCTGCAGTAGTACAATTACCAAGTTCAATATTTTTATTATTAACATTTACATTTCCATAGTAACCGTTATTAGCGGTTATAGAACTTGATGCAGATACATTCGTAACACTAATGCTTGGAGATCCAGTTAATGCAGAAGCAGATCCAGCAGAACCAGATACATTACCAGTTACATTACCAACTACAGAACCAGAGAAAGTTGTAGCAGTTATAATACCAGAAACATTTACATTATCTAATTCAGTATAACCATCTATATCAACAGAGGCATTTATATCAACACTTCCACTAAATGTAGAAATACCTTGTATATCAGTATTACCATTAAGAGTTGTGTTATTAAGACTAACTGGTCCTACAGAAGCACTTAATGCACCTTGGAAAGTTGCAGCAGCAGATACAATAACATCATCAAGAATAGATTGTCCATCTACTTCTAAGTACCCACCACAGAATAGATCTGTTAGTCCAGTATATCCCGTAGTACTAATACCTTGTGGAGGTGCAGAATATATGTTAGTTAAATATTGTCCATCACCGTGGAATGATGTTGCTGTCGTAGCACCAGAAACTATAATACCAGAATTTGTAGTCTCAAATTTCTTTATAGTCCCATAGTTTAAAATTGCTTCACCGTCTTTTATAAACTGCCCATGAACTTGACCATTATTACTTGTTCTTAAATAAAGATTGTCTGAATTAATAATTAAATCACCAGTTCCAGATGCCTGTTGTTTGATGTAACTATCTACCGAATCATGATAAATGATTAGATCAGAATCTGTCCCGAATTCAAGTTTATTACTATCCTTAAATTTTACATCACTATTGAATGTTGCTATACCAGTTACATCAACATTACTAAGATTAGAAGTTCCATTTACTTGTAAGCTATTAGTAAACGATCCAATACCAGCTATAGTAATATTACCAGTTCCCCTAATATTGCGATTATTAAGATCTAAATTACCACCAAGTTTAGGTGTATCATCATTAAGAAGATCACTAGATCCTGCACTATCACCAGATCCTCCACCACCAGGTGAAGCATCAACCCACTGAGAACTATCAATATCCTGATAATATATCTTTAGAACACCCTCATCAGATTTCCACCACATCTGACCATCACTAGGATTACTTGGTGCGTTATCTGAGGTTGATACAATATTTGATAAATTAGAACCATCACCATAAAATCCGTTTCCTGCTGTTATAGATTGTCCAGCACTTACATTATTAGTTGCAGTTGAATCATATCCAGCCCAATTACCACCTTGAATACTACCAACTAAATTACCAACAAAAGTACTAGCAGTACAAAGTCCACTAATCTGAGCACCAGCACCAGTTAATCCAGCAACAGTAATATTTGGAGTTCCAGAAATTCCCTGAGCAACAGTTGCAACACCAGCAGTATATGCAAAATGATTACTAACTTGAATTGTTGCAATATCAGATGATACTGATGCAGTTACTCCTGTGCCAACAAAATTAATTGTTCCAGCAGTACCAACAGGAGAACCTTCTTCTTGTATTACAAGTTTTGATTGTACTCCACTTAAAAATGTTCCATCACCATAATACCTAGAAGCAGTTATGATACCTGTAGTATTTACAGATGCTTCTGCAGATAATCCACTTGCAGTTCCAGAATTAAACTGAATTGCATTACCCATCTTTGGATGGTTTACACATTGATAATGCAAAATTGTTGGGGTTGTATCAAAAACTTCAATCTGAGTATATGAATTAGGAGAACCTGCCGATCCATTAAAAGAAACCTGACCTGTTCCTGATGGATTATACTCTGTTACCCTATTAGAGTCTAAGTAGAATCTTAATTGGTGATTAAGATTTGAATTTTCAGACTGATCAAATTTGTATGTCCTACCAGGTATCAGAGTTAAAAATGGAGATTCTACACCATCAAAAGTATATCCAGATGAACTACCCTCATTAAAATACCTATGCTTATTGGTCTTAGTTACTACCTTTACAATTATTGTTACTACATCATCACTATGTGGTGCTTGAGTATAATCAAATCCCTTTATAACACCACTTATATCTGCACCATTTCTTGCAGTTATAAGTCCAACAGAATCTACATTCTTAACATCTTCATATGTTAATGTTCCACCGATAGATACGTTTCCACTAAAAGAGGCATTAGTTCCACTAAGGTCTCCAGTAAGAGTTGCAATACCAGCGTTTATATTTCTTACTACAATATCAGGAACACCAGTTAAATTCTCAGCAACAGTTGAAATACCAGCAACAGTTGCATATGCTGCGTTTGAAGATGCAGCAACATTAGTTAAATTAGATCCATCACCATAATATGCAGTAGCAGTTACAACTCCACTTGCGTTTATATTATTAAAGGTTGATGTTGCTATAGTATTAATACCAATGGTACTTCCACCCATACCATTAGTAATTTGATTTGTGTTATATGAAATTAACTCAACAATATCTCCAGCAAAACAAGCAGAATTTAAAGTAACAGTAGATCCATTAGATGCAATATATTCACTGAGAGTTAATTTAACACCATTAACATATACATCAATAAAACTTGGATTATATTGATTAAGTTCATTTCCAGTAAATGTGAATACTGTTTGACCTGCAGTTGCAATACTAACTTGAGTATCTCTTACATCAGCAAAATCAGCCCACTCAACACCAACTCCAGTAGATCTTAAATACTGACCTACATCTCCAGTAGTTCCACCAATACTAATATTACCATTACCACTATTATTAGTTCCAACACCAACAGTTAAAGTACCACTAATCCTAGCATGACCAATTGCATCAAGGACAAGTTTATCTTCGGTAAAAGAACTAATACCGATATGTTGATGGGGAACCCTTCCGCTTCTGTATCTATTTGCCAGTGACATAACTTCTAATTAAGCGTTTCTAATATACTTCCAATAAATTTCACATAATCATCACTACTAGCAGTTAGTTTAAGAATATCACCAGTCTCAAGAACAATCTTTCCTTGAGTTAACGACATACTATCATGACCTTGAATAGCCATACTTTTTACAATTTCAGTAGTAACAGCAATACCTGTCCTAGTTCTTACATGATCTAACGATACTGTATGTGCTGTAGAATCTACATTAGTTGCTTGACAACCTAAAATAACACCACTATACCCAACTGGAGCAGTATAAATTCCAACTGTATGTGATGGTGCTACGTATGTTATTGTTTTGAATACGTTTAACGGTAATGCCATTTTATGAATCTCCTCCTAATGCTAGAATTAATGGTGTAACGTTGGCAAATAAACTCTTAGAATAAGAATTACCAGTAATAGTTCCACTGATTTGATCTATCTGAACACCATCACCGATTCTAAAGTTTCCTCCTTGATCCGTGCTGGTGTATACAACCAAACCACCATTACGATTATCAACTTCATTCTCCTGTATGGTAACTCCACCACGAGAAGGTAAAGAATCAATTGGATCAACACCACTTCCAATATATTGGAATGAATGACTTGATGCCAATACTCTACTTTGTCTAAAGAATGGAACTGTTACTCCAACACCAACAGAATATGGAAGAGTTTCATTTATTGTAATAGTACAAATTCCTGAAGAAATTGGAGTTGATTCTTTAACAGTATAAAAAGTTGGGATTAATTCTATAGATGCTGTTGCTGTATTTATCCCAACATCAGGAGCAGAAATTGTAACAGATGGAAGAGAAGTATATCCTCTACCATTTGAAAGAATTTCAATCTCATCAACCTTACTACCAATAATGGTTGCAACTGCTGTTGCTGTAACACCAAAGGTAGAAGAAGTACTAGGATCTCCTATCGTAATAGTGGGTGCAGTATTGTATCCACTACCAGCATTAGTAAGTTTTATTTTTCCAATAGTATTATATTCATTATCAAAATAAACCGCCTTACCATCAAACGGTCTAATCAAATTTATCTTTGCATTACCACCAGAAACATAAGTATGAGCAACAGTTGATATTCCTATATTTGTTGTAAAGGTTGTTGTATTTGGAACACTAGCAACCGTGAATACATATGGAGCTTGATGTGGATATATCTTATTACCATAAGCACAAGATAAATTAACATCAGCAAGAGTAACCCCCATTCCAACTTGGAAACCATGAGAACTAGAAGTTGTTACAGTCGATAATCCACTTACATGATCATAAACAAAGTTTGAAATATTAACTGAAGATGCTGCTAAATTAACCTCAAACTTATCAACATTCTCTTTAGATTCTGATGCTATCGTTCCTGTGTATTGAAGTGCTCCTACACCATCAGCAACTAATCCATAATTACCAAATGAAGAGTTGGAGTTTGTTACATCACATTGTCCACCAGAATGACAAGCAACTGCTTCATCAAGGTTCATCGTAAATAATGAAACTATCTGAGCATATCCCTCATTACTAACAGAGACCCCTATACCACTCACATTATACTGAGTGTAGGAGTCTGTAACCATACTCTTAAATGGTCCTACTGCTTTATTACCGTCTACCTTTAAACCAATACTATTAGCAACTCTATTGGTACAAAATCTTATGTATGGAGATTGATTAACATATTGAATTTTATCAGGATCAAATGCTATTACAGCAATACCTTTATCTACTGTTCCTGAAAATGTTAGTTCACTTATCATATCTCCAGGAGATACGTGGAACATATCCTTATCAGCATTCTGAGGAGATATAGTAACTTCTCTTAAACTATCTCCAACAATACTAACTTGTTTTGGAACTTTTATAGGATTATTTTCTATATAAGTTCCAGCAGCAATTTTAATTGCAGTTCCCTCTGATGCGATTCCAACTGCTGCTTTGAGGGTTGCTTTTGCGTCGGCAGGGGTTGATCCTGAATTTCCGTCGTTTCCGTCTTTGTTGACATATAAAACATTCTCTATTGCAGCACCACCGATTTTTACAACTTCCGTGCCAATACCAGGACGAGAACGTAGTGTATACAGTTCAGCATCATAAGTATTAAGAGCTAATTCACCTAATTGTAGGTCAGATACTGACGGTCCTTTTCCAGGAACGGCAGATCGTTTAATTCTAAACGGAGTCGCCATTTATAATGATTTCGGTATGTACCCTATAACAAGCAGTATATACTGCTGATTTATTTATTCAAGTTAAATTATTCCTTCTTGGACGATATGCAAATAAATCCTTTGGAGGATCTGGTCTCATCCATTTCCTAATCTTTTCATATCTTTCTAAAGAGAAAAAGTCCTGACTAAAATACCACTCTTCCCAATCTTGATGTGCTTTATCTTGATTGCAAGAATGGCAACAACAAACTACATTCTTAGTAAAATCAGGACCACCTTTTGCTCTAGCAACTATATGATCTATTGTAGGATGTTTCTTATCTCCACAATAAGCACACTTATATTTCCATTGTTCTTTTACGTCTTGCCTCCATAACCTCTTTGCTTCTGCTGAACTTGTTGTTTGTAAGTTAAACACATACGCCTTCGGTGAATGGAGAATAGTCATACACTATTGGTTATTTTTAATTATTTATTGATTACTATCCGCTTTTTCTTTTCTTTA
>Ga0115013_10000899_pt1 | contig 17656 bp, 15 predicted proteins | sample SouAtlMetagenome_2_FD_88686 | JGI IMG/M metagenome (GOLD analysis project Ga0115013, IMG submission 88686) | Marine eukaryotic phytoplankton communities from Atlantic Ocean - South Atlantic ANT15 Metagenome | ecosystem: Environmental > Aquatic > Marine > Oceanic | place: South Atlantic Ocean...
CCAAGCTTTCTTCTTACTAAACCTACTGGTCCATCTGGAGGCTATTGGTACATTTTAGATAACAAAAGAAGTACAACAAATCCAAGAAATGATGCTGTATTTCCAAATGATTATATAATTGAAGCAGAAAGTTCAAATTATAACGTAGATTTTTTGTCTAATGGGTTTGAACTAAAAAATAATGCAATAGGATATAATACAAATAATGAAAATTATATCTATATAGCGTTTGCTTAAAATTTGTAAATTTGTAAAAAATAATAAATGGCAGCAACACAAGTAACAGCAGACGTTATAAAAGACGCTACTATAACAGGAACTAAAATAGCCGATACAACCATTACCTCTGGCAAAGTAGACTCATCTGTAGCTAAAATAATTACACTGACACAATCAGCTTATGATGCTTTAGGGTCTTACAGCGCCTCAACATTATATATAACAACATAAATTATGGCAGTATATTTAGGAGCGACACAGTTAGACGGAGGCGGAGGCGGAGGAACTCCAATAGGAGGTTTTGCTTTTTTTGAAAATCCTCCAGGTGTTACCTTTACTTCAGGAAAAGAAGTATACACAGACGCAGACAATATTGTTTGGATTAAAACAGCCGCTACTATTCTTTCGTCAGATTCTGGAGTTTTAGAGGCTTCACAGTATTTTGGTTCTACTAATTCTTTACTTGTGTCATCAAATACTTTTAGTGGAGGAGGAGGCTACGTTGGTAGGACGTCCTTTGGTTATAATGGTGTTCATCTTCAGGCGATTGGATTAAGAGGAGGTAATAATTATGGGTCTTATGCTCTTCGTGATGAAGACAACAATAATATAGCTACGAGTTACTCCTCAAGTGGACCCTTCTCAGCTACAGTAGACCCAACAGGATGGGCTTTTGGTTCATCTTTTTATAATGACACTCATGCTTTTACTGGATTTGATAGACCTGGAATTAATAGTTTTTATAGTGCAGCTAAACATGCTTATACTCCTTTCACTTCTTTTACTGGCTCAACAAACGGATATTCACAAACCAACTATTTTACACTTCCTGTTGCATTAATGGCTACAACAAATATCCAGACGACACCGAGATATTGGGGGGTTAGCCAAGACGGAACTACAGTAACAGAATACACTTTTAATGCATCAGCGTCAAACGGAACAAATCCATTTACAGCGGTTAGTCCGTCAAATACATTTACTGTTGCATCTGCTGAAAGATTTATGTCGGATGGTGTAGATAAACTTTATGTTCATAGCGGAACATCTTTATATCAGTATGATTTGAATGGAAACAATACCCTTACTTTTAGTGGACTTCCTGCTGCTATTACTGATACAAGTTACCATGTAGGTTTTGTTTGTGTTCCTGCTTTTAAAAATTCCGACAATGTAACACAGTTTTGGACAAGAACAAGTGGGAGTACTGGAAATAATTCAGCGTCTCAAACTTATACAAGGTACGACCTTGTTGAAACAGTAGAGGGTCCTTTTACTGGATCAAGTGCAAGCAAGGGGCTTATTCACCTTCAAGATGTTGATTCAAATGATATTCTTGGACAAGGCGGCAACTTAATTTATTTATGGAAAAGAATAGCTTAATATGAAATATATATCTATAAAAAAAGAAAAAGTATTAAATGTTTATTCTTCATCTAAAGAACTTTATGAGGATCTTAATGCTGAACAATATCTTGAAATGGAGGATTCTGATTTTGAGAAGTATCAAAAAGATTGGAGGGACTTAGAATTAAAAAATACAGATTGGATTATTCCCATTTCAGATCATTCTCAAAGAGAGGCTTATGTTTTATACAGGCAAAAATTAAGAGATTGGCCTGCTACAGAAAGATTTCCTGACACTTGCCCTTCCCTTTAATTAAAATTGTAAAATCTATTATAATGAAAAAATATGAATTACATAAGAAAAATATCAGTTGGTTCTGACTACAAGAATGCTATGCATTATATAGTTGGGCAGGAGGTTCTTGGAGGATCTTACCTAATAGACAGTATTAATTTTGAAGAAAAAGGATATTCTGTTTGGGTTAAAAAAAACGGAGAGGTTGTTAAATGGAAAGAAGTCACAAACACTCCTGTTATGGTTGAGTATAATCTAAACGCCATATGATCCCTAGGAATAAGTATTTAATTGCTCCCCACGGGAAAGAATACAAAAACACAAAAAACATTGACGGGCATTCTTTGATAGTAAACACATCTATAGAAGATGTAAAGTATGTTAATAGAATTGGTGTTGTTATATCATCCCCTAAAAATTCCGAAATTCCTGATGGAAGCCTTGTTGTAGTACATCATAATGTTTTTAGAACGTACTTGGATATGAAAGGAAGGCAAAGAAAAAGTAATGAGTATTTTAGAGATGAAAAATATTTAGTTGGTCCTGAAAGAATATATATGTATAATGATGGGGAAGGTTGGAAGTGTACTGAAGGATATGTTTTTGTTTCTCCTTATGATTATATTCAAGATGATCGTATATATCAATCAAATGAAAAAGAAGAAGAGCATATGGGAGTTATAAAGCACAGCTCTTTGCTTCCAAAAGGAACTCGTGTTGGGTTTACCAAAAACTCTGAATATGAGTTTGAATTGGGTGGAGAAAAAATGTACAGGATGAAAGTTAATGATATTTGTGTTAAATTTACATAAAGCAAAAAAAAATAACTAATGCCGGACGCATTTTTAAAGAACAACCTATCAATAGTAATATCGTTTGTTGTTGCTGTATTTACAGCAGGAGGTATATTTGCAGAGTTTACGGCATTAAAAGATGAAATATCTTTAGTCCACGACAGATTAGACGAAAAGATTGTTTTTATAAATAAGCTTGAAGAAAGAATATTAACCATAGAAAAACAAGTTGAATACGAAAGAGGGTTGCTTGAAGCAATGTCAAAATCTAATGTAAAAAATGAGTAAGAAAACAGAAGTAACTGTAAAGTCAAATGGCTTAAGAAATGAATTAAAAGAGATACGAAAAAGTATCGACAAACTAACTGAAGTGTTACTACTTCAACAAACAAACAAACAAAATGAAAACATTAAAAACAACACTACTGGCAAGTATTGGGGCGATTCTATTGACGGGATGTACTTCACAACTTCAAGTACAGAAGCAAAGACAAGCCTTCAGGGCGAAAACATATCAAAAGATAATTGACAGTGTTTCTATTGAAAGTCCAAATCAAATAAAACTAGCCCAAACATTGTGGCATAAAAGAATTAGAAATGGAAACAAAAGTTATAGATACAATACAAAAGGTAATTAGTGCTGGGGAAAAAGCTGTTCAAGAGCTTGTAAAGGTTGCTGAAGAAGAAATTATTACTGGACACCCAGATGATGATTTGGCTGCCGATAGGCTTAAGAATGCGGCCGCAACAAAAAAACTAGCAATATTTGATGCTTTTGAAATACTTCAAAGAATAGAGACTGAAAGAGAAAAATTAAATGGCACGAACGAATCTGAAACAAGTTCAGGAAAAGATAAAGGATTCCAAAGCTTCGCAGAAACTAGAGGCAGAAAGTCTTAGTCTTTACAGGGTTGTGCAGGATGATATAAAACAGTCTGTACGGAAAAAGAAAAATAAATTAAAATCCTGGAAGTATGGTTATGATAAAGATTATGACATAATCATTATATCAAAAGACGGAACTTTAGGTGATATTGTAGAAATACAGAATTTAAAAATTGGACTACCTTTGCAGCCAAAATCTGTATACTCTAAAAGCAATGAAAAACAAGATCAATACTGGGAGCCTTCAGAATATCCAAAAGAACTTAAAAAAATTAAAAGTATATTTCAATGGAATGATTATCCTTCTGACTTTAAACAATCTTGGATATCATATATTGAAACGGAATTTGAAAGAAGAGAAAATGGATTTTGGTTTAAAAATAATGGGCTGTCTACTTATATTACTGGGTCTCACTACATGTATCTCCAGTGGACCAAGATTGATGTTGGGCACCCAGAGTTTAGGGAGTCAAACAGACTATTCTACATATTCTGGGAAGCTTGCAAGGCAGACATTAGGTGTTTTGGAATGTGCTACCTCAAAAATAGACGGAGTGGATTTAGCTTTATGTCGTCATCAGAAACTGTTAATCAAGCGACAATTACTTCCGACGCAAGATTTGGAATTTTATCAAAAACAGGTTCAGATGCTAAAAAAATGTTCACAGATAAAGTCGTTCCAATATCTACAAACTATCCCTTTTTCTTCAAGCCTATACAAGATGGGATGGACCGGCCAAAAACAGAACTTGCCTATAGAGTGCCAGCATCAAAGCTCACAAGGAAGTCTATTGAGCAGGCAAATACAGAAGAGCTTACAGGGCTTGACACCACTATCGACTGGAGAAACACAGGAGATAACTCTTACGATGGTGAAAAACTTAGACTCCTTGTACATGATGAATCTGGTAAATGGGAAAGACCCGATAATATCCTCAACAACTGGAGGGTCACTAAAACTACATTACGACTAGGCAGAAAGGTTATTGGAAAGTGTATGATGGGATCAACATCAAACGCATTAGATAAAGGGGGAGATAATTTTAAAAAACTTTACAGGGCTTCTGATGTTTTGGAAAGGAATTCCAATGGTCAAACAAAGAGCGGAATATATAGTTTGTTTATTCCTATGGAGTGGAACATGGAGGGGTTTATAGACAAACATGGTCATCCTGTATTTAACACGCCAGAATCTGTCGTAGAAGGAATTGACGGAATGGATATAGATATAGGAGTTATTGACTATTGGAACAATGAAGTTGAGTCTTTAAAAAACGACTCAGACGCTTTAAATGAATTCTATAGACAGTTTCCGAGAACAGAAAACCATGCTTTTAGGGATGAATCTAAAAACACGCTATATAATCTAAGCAAAATATATGAGCAAATAGACTATAACGATGGGTTAGAAGCACAAAGAGTTTTACAAAGAGGTAATTTTTCTTGGGCTAACGGTAAAAAAGACACAGAGGTTGTTTGGTCTCCAAATCCAAAAGGAAGATTTTATGTTACATGGATCCCTCCTATTGAGTTAAGAAATAGATTGATAAACAAAAATGGAATAAAGTATCCAGGGAACGAACACATAGGGGCTTTTGGGTGTGATAGTTATGACATATCTGGAACCGTAGGGGGTGGAGGGTCTAATGGCTCTCTTCATGGGATAACTAAAATAAACTTTGAAGCCCCATCTAATTTGTTTTTTTTAGAATACATAAGTAGACCTCAAACTGCTGAAATATTCTACGAAGATGTTTTGATGGCTTGTGTTTTTTATGGGATGCCTGTGCTTGCCGAAAACAACAAGCCAAGGCTTCTTTATCATTTAAAAAACAGAGGATATAGGGGTTTTAGTTTATCAAGACCAGATAAGCACAAGAATGATTTATCTAAAGCAGAAAGAGAGCTTGGAGGAATTCCTTCTTCATCAGCAGTAATATCAATCCATGCTGAAGCAATAGAGTCTTATATTGAACAAAATGTTGGGATGTTAGATTCAGGCTCTGGAAATATGTATTTTACAAGGACACTTTTAGACTGGGCAAACTATGATATAAACAATAGAACAAAGTTTGATGCTACTGTAAGTTCTGGATTTGCACTTATGGCAAATAACAAATATGTTAGCAAACCGAAGAAAAGTGTTAAAGAAATAAATGTTACCTTTGCAAGGTACAATAATGGTGGAATAACAAGTACAATATTGAGATAAAAAATATATGAACGGAGTTCAGACAAGGAATGTTATTGGCTTTCCAGATCAACTTGCTTCTGATTCAAAAAAAGGATCTAAGGAGTATGGGTTAGTCGTGGCTCGAGCAATAGAGTCCGAGTGGTTTAGAAAAGAAAGCGGCACTTCAAGATTTTACAACAATCGAGATACTTACCATAAGCTAAGAACTTATGCTATGGGAGAGCAGTCGGTTCAAAAATATAAAGATGAACTTGCTATAAATGGGGACATATCATATTTAAACCTAGATTGGACACCAGTTCCGGTGATACCAAAGTTTGTAGATATAGTGGTTAATGGAATGCAGAATAGATTGTATGACGTTATGGTTGATGCTGTTGATTCAATATCATCCAATAAAAAAGCCATGTATAAGTTAAAGCTACAGGCTGAAATGAGGAATAAGAATGATTTAATAGAAATGCAGGAGATCACTGGAAAGGATATGTTTGATCAAGATCCAACAACGCTTCCACAAAGTCCTGATGAGTTAGAGTTGCAAATGCAACTAAACTACAAAGATGACATAGAAATTGCTCAAGAAAAGGCTATTGAAAACGTCTTAAGAATGAACAATTATGAGCAAATAAGAAACAAGGTTGATGAAGATCAGACTACATTAGGGATATCTTCTGTAAAGCACTCTTTTAATACTCATGATGGAATAAAAGTTGAATATGTAGATCCAGCAAACTTAATATGGAGCCCTACTGAAGATCAAGACTTTGAAGATTGTTATTATTTTGGAGAAGTCAAAAATGTAAATATAACAGAATTAAAAAAAATAGATCCTTCCTTAAGTCAAGAAGACATAAAGGAAATATCAAAGATGTCTTCTAAATGGGACGCTTATCAAGGGATACGAGGCGGATATAAGACAGACAATTTTGATCACAACACTGCAACGCTGTTGTATTTCTGTTATAAAACGGATAAGAATATCGTATACAAAAAGAAGAAAACATCTCAAGGAGGAGACAAGGTACTTAAAAAAGACGATCAATTTAACCCACCAAAAACAGAGAAAGCTAGATTTGAAAAACTTTCTAAAAGAATTGACGTATGGTACGAAGGTGTACTTGTTCTAGGAACAAATTACATTCTAAAATGGGACTTGATGAAGAACATGGTTCGCCCAAAGTCCTCAATGAGCAAATCGGTAGCGCCCTATATTGTAAGTGCTCCAAAAATGTACAGGGGCCAAGTGGACTCTCTGGTAAAAAGAATGATTCCATTTGCAGATCAGATACAACTGATACATCTTAAACTCCAACAGGTCACAGCAAAAATGATTCCTGATGGCGTATATATGGATATTGATGGATTAAGTTCAATTAATCTGGGCAATGGAGCAATGTATACACCACAAGAGGCTTTGAATTTATACTTTCAAACCGGATCTGTAATAGGAAGGTCGTTTACTGAGGAAGGAGAGTTTAACCACGGCAAGATGCCAATTCAAGAATTGACTTCTTCTGGTGCAAATGCAAAAATATCTTCTTTAATAAACATGTATAATTACAATTTAGGAATGATTAGATCTGCAACTGGCCTAAACGAGGCAAGAGATGGATCTACACCAGATTCAAATTCCTTAGTTGGAGTACAAAAAATAGCTGCATTAAATTCTAACACAGCTACAAGACACATTTTAAAATCAGGCATAAACATAACAAGAAGAGTTGCTGAAGGTGTTACTTACAGAATGTCTGATGTATTAGAGTTTTCTGAATTTAAAGAGGATTTTGCCAAATCAATTGGCAGGTATAGTATGGAAATACTAAAAGAAATAAAAGAACTTCACCTTCATGATTTTGGAGTTTACATAGAATTGCACCCAGACGAAGAAGAAAGAGCTGTTTTAGAGCAACACATAAACACATCCTTATCTCAAGGAAAAATAGATATAGATGATGCCATTGACATTAGAAATGTTAGAAACGTAAAAATAGCTTCTCAACTCCTCAAGGTTAGAAAAAAATCAAAGGAAAAAGAAGATCAGAAAAGACAACAAGATAATATTCAACAGCAAGCAAAAGCAAATCAAGACTCTGCAATGGCCGCTGAACAGGCAAAGCAGCAAAGAGAAATGGCTAAAAAACAAGCCGATATGGAGCTTATGAAAATGGAGTCAGATTTAAAAATGTTGGAAATGGATAAAGAGTTTTCCTTGAAGCTTAGGTTAATTCAAGAGCAAAAATCTTTAGATGCAAATATTCAAGGAATGCAGGTTGAAACACAACTAACTAAAGAAAAGTATAAGGAAGATAGAAAAGACAAGAGAACCGCAAAACAAGCATCTCAACAGTCTAAACTTATACAGCAAAGACAACAAGACTTAGATCCGATAGATTTTGATGGTCAAGACTCGTTAAGTGCTGGTTATTAGGCTTTTAGTAAAGCTTAATATATTTGTAATTTTGTAATAAATTAAATTTAAATATAATGGATAAAATCGAAGTTTATGCTTTGGATGATGATGGCAATAGAATAGAGCCACAGCAAGAAGTAGAACAAAAAGAAGAAGAAGTTTCACAAGAGGTTTTGAGTCAAGAAACCCCTGAAGAAATGAAAGAAGAAAATGAGCTACCACAACAAGAAGAAGAAAAAAGTAGTGAAGGTCAAGAGCAGGAGCAAGTCGAAGAGCAAGACCAGGAAAAGTTACTAACTGAAGAACCAGAAAAAGACGATAACTGGTTTTTGAGTAGATTAAAAGATAGGTATGAGGTAGAATTAAATTCTATCGATGACCTTAAAAACGTTCTTTCAAATACTGATAAAGAAAAAGAAAATCTTCCCGAAGATGTGGAGAAGTATATGGAGTTTCGTAAAGAAACCGGAAGGTCTTTTGGTGACTTTGCTGAACTTCAAAAAGATTGGGCTACTGTAGGAGACGGAGATATATTACGTCAATACTATGAGCAAACAAAACCACATTTAGATAGGGAAGACATTGAGCATATTTTAAATGAACAATTTTCTTATGATCAAGAAATAGATGATGATAAGGATATTAGGGCAAAAAAAATTGCTCACAAAGAAGCATTGTATGAGGCTAGAAATCACTTTGAAAAGTTAAAGGAAAAATACAAAGCTCCGCTAGGGTCTAGTGAAGCTGATATTCCTGATACATACAAAGAAGCTTTTAGCTTTTATAATGAATATAAAACTCAAAATGAAAAAGATTCTATCGCTCGAAAAGAGCAGGCTTCTTATTTCACTGAAAAAACTAATTCTTTATTTTCAGACGAATTCAAAGGTTTTGAATTTAATCTTGGAGATGAAAAAAAAGTTTTTAAACCAAGTGATTTAGATAAGGTGAAGTCTAATCAGAGCAATGTTCAGAATTTTATTTCTCAACATGTTGATGAGAAGGGGTTCTTAAAAGACCCTGCCACTTATCACCGTTCTTTGTACACGGCTATGAATCCTGATGCTATAGCAAAACATTTTTATGAGCAAGGGAAGTCAGATGCTACTGGAGATATTATTAAGGAAACTAAAAATATCGATATGGGAGTTCGTGAAAACACGGTAACGGATACAGGAGGAACTAAGTTTAGAATAGTAGAATCAGAAGACAAGTTTGAGTTTAAAATTAAAAAACGAAACTAAGAACTTTTAAAATTATTAAAAAATGTCTGTAACTATGACCGGAGTTGGTGGTGCATTAACCCCCGCTCCTTCGAAAGCAACGCTTTCAAGTAATTATTTAGGGTCAAGTATTGAGTTTACATCTCAATATCTTCCCGATGTTTATGAAAAAGAATTTGAAAAATACGGAAATCGTTCTGTATCTTCTTTTTTAAGAATGGTAGGTGCTGAAATGCCTTTTGCCTCTGACGTTATTCAATGGTCAGAGCAAGGTAGATTACACCTAGCAGTAACTGGCGCTACAAGATCAGCTGATGTCGTTACTTCAAATGGACACCCATTTAGAGTAAATCAAACAGTAGTTATTTCTGACGGAACTGACCAGGAAAAGGCTATCATAACAGCAGTAACTGCGAACACATTTACAGTTGCCTCTTATGAAAACGCTAACCTTGCAGCAGCTATTGCTACAACTGGTCTTAAGGTTTTTGCCTATGGTTCTGAATTTGCAAAAGGAACTTCTGGTATGGCTGGTAGCTTAGAAGCCGCTAAAGATATTCAAACTAATAACCCAATTATTATAAAAGATAAGTATGAGGTTAATGGTTCTGACTTAGCTCAGATTGGATGGATTGAAGTGACTACTGAGAATGGAGCGACTGGATACCTTTGGTATTTAAAATCAGAGCACGAAACTCGTTTAAGATTTGAAGATTATCTAGAGTTATCTTTAATTGAAGGCAAGCCTGCCGCATCATCTTCTGGTGCCGAGACTGCTGGATTTAAAGGAACAAAAGGTTTATTCCACGAAATCGAAAACAGAGGTAATATTGCTACTGGATCTGTTGCCGCAAGAACTGATATTGAAGAGCTAATTAAAGTTCTAGATAAAGAAGGAGCTATTCAAGAAAACGTAATGTTTGTGAATAGAACAAAATCTTTTGAAATTGATACAGTTTTGGCTGCACAAAACAACTCAGGTGCATCAACTGCATCTTACGGTTTGTTTGACAATGATGAGTCAATGGCTTTAAATCTTGGATTTACAGGATTTAATTTAGGATATGATTTTTACAAATCTGACTGGAAATACTTAAACGATGCTACTACTGGGTCTTTGACTTCTGCTGTAGACGGAGTTATTGTGCCTGCTGGTACAACTACTATTTACGATCAGATCTTAGGAAAGAACGCAACTCGTCCTTTCTTACATGTAAAATATCGTAAGTCTGAAGCTGAAGATAGAAAGTACAAGTCTTGGGTAGTTGGATCTGCCGGAGGTGCTGGAATGTCTAGTGATCTAGATGCAATGCAAGTACACTTCTTATCTGAGCGTGCACTATGTGTACACGGAGCTAACAACTTCATCATAATGAAGTAATTTAACTGGGTAGGCTGGGGGCTTAGTAGGCCCCCATAACCTATCATTTTTATTTTAATTTAATACTTAATACAATGCCTAGAAAAAAAACAACTCCCTCTTGGGAGATAAAAGACAGAATTTATATTCTAAAAGGAGGAATGACTCCTGTGAACTACATACTTCGTTCACGCCACCATTTAAACAAGCCTCTTCAATATTTTGATGGATCAATGAGCAGATCACTGAGGTATGCTTCTAATCAAGTTTCTCTTTTTGAAGACGAGCAGATGGGAGATGTTACACTGCCTGCTGTAATTTTTAAAGATGGAAAACTGGTTGTTGCAAAAGAAAACGTATTGCTTCAACAATTTTTATCGATATATCATCCCGATCTCGGGAAGGTTTACTCAGAATTTGATGCTAATAAAGAGGCTGAAGCTGATGTTAAAACAGTAGAAGAGGAGTTGGACGCAATGAATATAGCTAAAGACTTGCCTATAGAGGATTTAGAGGCTATTGCAAGGGTCGTTCTTCAGGGCAGAGTCTCTGATATGGCTTCAAATGAAATAAGAAGAGATATGCTCATCTATGCTAGACAAAATCCTAATGAGTTTATTCAGCTTACTAAAGATGAAAACATAAACCTAAGAAACGTTGCTGTAAGGGCTGTTGAAATGGGAATACTTTTTATCAAAGATGACCAAAGAACTGTTTGTTGGAATGATTCAAATAAAGAAAAAATCATTACAGTTCCTTATGGAGAAAATGTATATAGCGCATTAGCGGTTTACTTTAAAACAGACGAAGGGCTAGATACCCTTCAAGCTATCAATAACAAGCTATAGTAAATCCACCTTAACTATGCTTGAAATTAAGGGGTCGAAAATATCGACCTCTTTTTTTTTCGTACATTTGTAGCATGATAAATCATGTTAGAAATACTGTTTTAACTGTACTAAATAAGGAAAATAGAGGCTTTATAACGCCTCAACAGTTTAATTCCTATGCAAAGCATGCACAACAGTTAATATTTAACCAGAAGATCTCTGAGTACTCAAGAATGGTATCTGCCAGGAACTCTAGAATGGTGGCTACTGACTTTATGGATAGGGTTGATATTTTAAAGTCTAATCTTGAAGTTTTTACAGAAGAAACAAGCGTAACTAAAACATTGACTAGGTATATAAAGCCTACTGATTTCCAGCACTTAGTTTCTTTGAGATACTCAAACAAAGAAGTTGAACAGGTTCCTAGAGATAAAGAAAGATATTTAGTCGACTCTAATTTAACAGCACCTACAGACACTTATCCTGTTTTTGTAGATAGAGGAAGTGACATTATACTTTATCCTCAAACACTCGCAGGAGCTGTTGATTTTATTTACATAAGAAATCCAAAGGATCCAAAATGGACCTATAATACGATAGGAGAGAATCCTGTTTTTAATATAAATGCATCTGATTATCAAGATTTTGAATTAGATCAAGATGAGTCTGTGAATCTTATAGTTGAAGTTTTAAAATTAACTGGTGTTACCATAAGGGAAGCAGAAGTTACTCAGGCTGCAACAACTATTGACCAGGTGAATACAAGCAAAGAAGCGTAATATGGCACTAACTGATCAACAATACTATTCATCGGCATCAAACCATGGAGACGCACAATTTATTAGTCTTAAGGAAATTGTAAATAATTTTTATTTATTTTATATTGGAGACGAAAAAGTAATAAATAATGTCAAAAGATTTGATGTAATATTTCATGCTAAAAGAGCTGTACAAGAGTTAAATTATGACGCATTAAAAAATGTTAAGGCACTAGAGTTAGAGCTTCCAGATAATTTAAAATTAACAGTTCCCAAAGATTTTGTAAGACTTGTTAGATTGTCTTGGGTAGACGAAAGAGGCCGGCTACACCCTTTGATGGTTAATAATAACACAACAATAGCAAAGTCATACCTACAAGATAATAGTTATAACATTCTTTTTGATGGCAACGGAGCGGCTTTAGAAGGAACTTCTTTTATAGATACTAAGCTTTCGGAGATTCAAAACACAACACAAGACGCCTCCTCATCATTAAGTGATGAGTTTTTTGGTGGAAGGTTTGGTCTTGATACTTCTATATCAAATGTAAATGGAAGCTATAATTTAGATAAATCAACTGGAGTAATAAGGTTTAGTTCAGAGGTAAAGGGAAAGCATGTTGTTGTTGAATATATAACAGATGGATTAGAATATTTAACGGAAGAAGAGATACAAATAAATAAATTAGCAGAAGACTATATATACAAACAAATAGCTTACGAGGTTATAAAGCATAAGTTTAATGTTCAAGAATATATAGTTAGAAGAATTAAAAACGAAGCTTTTGCTTCTATGAAAAATATGAAAATCCGTTTAATGGACATACATCCTTTTGATCTGATTCAGACCCTAAAAGGAAGAAATAAATGGATTAAGTAATGAAGTTTAAAAATATCTTCAGCTCCGGAAAAATGAACAAAGACCTGGATGAGAGGCTTGTTCAAAAAGGAGAGTATCGTGATGCTTTAAATGTAAAGGTTGCAAACTCTAGTGGATCAGACGTTGGATCAGTAGAGAATGAAATCTCTAATGCTGTGCTGTCTAGTTTAAGCATGGGAAATAATCCTGTTTGTATTGGATCTGTAGCTGACGATGTTAATAACAAAATATACTGGTTTGTAAGATCTGATTCAGGAAGTTATATTTGTGAATACGATTCTGACAACAACACATCTTCATTTGTTTTAATAGACACAAGAACTGGGCACAATAATGTTTTGAACTTTACAAAAACTAATTTTATTGAGTCAAATATTCTTATAGATATTGACAATGATAAAAGATTTTTATTTTTTACAGATGGATTGAATCCTCCTAGACGGATTGAAATTGATTCTGCCAAGCTTATAGACGGAAACGATTTTGATAAATATGACATAGATGTTATACAAAAACCCCCATTATACCCACCAGTCTTAACTCTTCAAAGCGCAACAAATGAAGAAAATACTATTGAAGAAAGATTTCTTTATTTTTCCTATAGATATAAGTATAAGCATGGAGAGTATAGTGCGTTGTCGCCTTTTTCGGAAGTAGCGTTTTTTCCTAAATCTTTTTCTTTAGATTTTTCTACCGGACTAAATAAGTCTATGGTAAATGCAAACGGATCGGTAAGCATACAGTTTGATACAGGATCAAAAAACGTTACAGACGTAGAGCTTGTTTTTAAAGAAAGCAACTCTAGTGTTGTGTACGTTGTGGAATCTATTAACAAGGAAGATGAATCTTATGCAAATAATGCGACGCAAAACTTTTTGTTTAAAAACTCAAAAATATACAAAGCCCTTGCAGAAAAAGAACTTTTCAGGGTATATGATAATGTACCATTAAAAGCAAAAACTCAACAACTTATAGGCAACAGGATTGTTTACGCAAATTATGTAGAAAATTTTAACCTTATTGATTCTAATGGAAATAAAGTAAAACCAGACATTAATCTACAAGCGGCAACAGCAGCAATAACTACGCCTCCTGTTTCAAGTGTAAAAAGTAACAAAGATTATGAAGCTGGAATTGTTTATTTAGACGATTATGGTAGAGCCACAACTGTTATTACATCTCCCCAATCTAGCACAAATATTCCGTTAAGCAGTCAAAAGCTACAAAATAAATTGCAGGTAACAATAAATCACCTGCCTCCTGCTTTTGCAAAAAAATACAGAATATATATAAAGCAAAGCAAAGGAAACTATGAAAGTATATCTCCTGCGATATTTTATGAGGAACAAGAAACAGGTTATGTTTATGTTCAGCTAAATGGCAACGATAAGAACAAAATAAAAGAAGGGGAATTTCTTGTAGTAAAAGCTGACTCTAGGGGTGTTAAAACAGGTCTTGTGGAGACTCAAGTTTTAGAGATGAAAGAACAGGGCGTTAACTTTTTAGAAGATGACACTTACCCAGGAACCGGAGATCCTCCAATTGCACAGCAGCCAGGGTTTTACGCTAAATTTAAACCAAGTGGATATAGTCTTTCTATAGATGATTTTCTTAGAACAGAACATACTGATTATGATGATTCTAGTAACGGAAGAGATAATCCTTTAGGTATACAGTTTACATCTTCAGTAGTTGAAGGTCCTTTTTATTATGGCACAAATGGAGCGGTAACTGATGTAACTCTTGGTGGAACATACACTATATCTGAAGAGTTTGCTAGAATTAGGGTTGAAATCGACGGAATAAATGTAGACGTCAATGGAGATGGATCTTTGATAGTTGACACATTTCAGTGGTCAGTCGACACCCTTGACAATGATGGCACAAATACTTTGAGCGCAACAAACCTAACTATTACACCAGGAACCCCAGTAGCTCTTACTGGATCTGGTTTGACAATTGATTTTGCTGCCGCAACTGGGCACACAATAGGTGACAGGTGGATGTTTAACGCTAGACCCTCAACAATAAATGCCCTTTACACTAACGCAAGTGTAAGAGATGAAAGAGCTTTTTCAACGTTTAGAAGTTTCCCTCAAGCCGAAGAAGAAATAGGATTGGGAACAATAATAAATTTTACATACGATGAGTATAATAGGGGAGATCAGTTTGTAACACATGAATTTGTAGTTAATCAAACGTTTAAAAACTTAGAGGAATGGTATCATGAGAGCGGAGCTAAAGCTACATTAAATGCTGATATTCCTGAAAACAGAATATTTTTCTTAAGGGGAACATATGGCTCTAATCAGTCTGTTATAAACAACTCTTTAACCAGTGATCTTTTAATGATTATACGCTCTAAATTTCAGCAAAATACATCAATAAGCAAAAGAGTTAAAGTAGACAACACATTTGTTTTACTTACAAGACAGACAACTGACATAATAAATTTAGAAACAAAACCAGAAACAATAAACTCTGAGATATTTTATGAGCTTCCGGCCACATACAATATAAATAGTCAAGGGTATCACGAGGCTCCCTCTGGAGGTACAACTCAAACAGATTCAACTCAAGCCACCTTCGAGCTTCCGTTTTTTAATTGTTTTTCATGGGGAAATTGTGTTGAGTCTTATAAAATAAAGGACGATTTTAATGCTAAGTTTTTTGAGCCAGAAAATAGGCCATCATCAAACTTAAAGGATTATAAACAAAACAACAGAACAACTTCATTAACCTACAGTAATGTTTATGACCAAACAACAAAATACAACGGATTAAATGAGTTTAATCTGTCTACCGCAAACTACAAAGATATGGATGACTTTTATGGAAGCATCAATAAGATTGTAGGAAGAGAATCTGACCTAGTTGTATTTCAAGAAAATAGAGTTTCTAAACTGTTGTTTAATAAGAGTGTTTTATTTAATGCCGATGGAAGTGGAAATGTTGCTTCTAGCACAAATATTTTAGGGCAAGATATTCCTTATCTTGGTGAATATGGAGTTACGGCTAATCCTTTCGCTGTAGTAATATGGGGGGGAAGAATTTACTTTGTAGATGAAAGAAGAAGGGTCATTTGTAGGCTATCTCAAGATGGCATAACACAAATATCAGACTATGGAATGCTTGATTGGTTCGGAGACGCTTTAAAGGTGACTCCTGATGTTATAGGGGGGTATGATCCAACCGACCGCTCTTATTCATTATCACTTCGTGGATCTCAAGAAGAATGGAGAGAAGATGAGGTGGAGTGTGAAGTTTTATATGATAGCACAGACACGGATAGTGATGGTACTGTTGATTCTATAGATACAGACGACGACGGTGACGGGGTACTTGACACCGCAGATGCGTTCCCACTAGATTCAACAGAGAGTGTTGATACGGACGGGGATGGCGTTGGAGATAACGCTGACACTGACGACGATGGGGATGGAGTTGATGACGCTCAAGATACATTCCCATTAGACGCTAACGAAACAACCGACACAGACTCAGATGGAACAGGAGACAACGCTGATACAGATGATGACGGCGATGGCATTTTAGATGTTAATGAAGGCGACATGGATGGTGATGGAGTTGATGACAACAACGATACCGATACTGACGGAGATGGCACGCCTAATTCAACTGACACGGATGACGATAATGATGGGGTTCCGGACTCAAGCGATGCTTTGCCAACAAATCCTAATGAATCTGTTGACACTGACGGAGATGGCATAGGAAATAATCAGGACACTGATGACGATGGTGACGGGGTATTAGATACAGCAGACGCATTTCCTTTAGATTCTACAGAAAGCATAGACACAGACGGAGACGGTATTGGGAACAATGCAGATACTGATGACGATGGAGATGGCGTCCTTGATTCCTCTGACGCATTCCCACTCGATTCTACAGAAACCGTAGATTCTGATTCAGACGGCCTTGGGGACAATGCAGACCCAGATGATGATAATGATGGAATAGCAGATGTAAATGAAGTCGATAGTGATGGAGATGGGTTGGTTGATGACGTTGACACAGACGATGATAACGACGGAACACTAGACTCAAGCGATGCATTCCCATTAGATCCTACTGAGACCACAGACACCGATTCAGATGGGACCGGTGACAACGCTGATACAGATGACGATAACGATGGAGTATTAGATACAGCTGATGCGTTTCCTTTAGACTCCACAGAGACTGTTGATACAGATAGTGATGGAACTGGTGATAACGCTGATACTGATGACGATAACGACGGTGTTTTAGATGTTAATGACGCATTTCCGTTAGATGCTACCGAAACAACGGATACAGATGGAGATGGGGTAGGAAATAACGCTGATTTAGATGATGACAATGACGGTGTTTTAGATTTACAAGACGCTTTTCCTTTAGATTCAACTGAAACCATAGATACAGATAGTGATGGCATAGGAAATAATGCAGACACGG
>Ga0115013_10000900_pt1 | contig 17646 bp, 17 predicted proteins | sample SouAtlMetagenome_2_FD_88686 | JGI IMG/M metagenome (GOLD analysis project Ga0115013, IMG submission 88686) | Marine eukaryotic phytoplankton communities from Atlantic Ocean - South Atlantic ANT15 Metagenome | ecosystem: Environmental > Aquatic > Marine > Oceanic | place: South Atlantic Ocean...
CCAATGGCCCCCTGCATATGGGCCATGCCTTGAACAAGGTTCTCAAGGATGTGATCAACAAATATCAGATCCTGCGAGGACGCAAGGTTCGTTACATCCCTGGCTGGGACTGCCATGGCCTACCGATCGAACTGAAGGTGCTGCAGTCGATGGATCAGGATCAGCGCCAAGCGCTCACACCGATCAAGCTGCGCAAAAAGGCCGCCGCCTATGCCCGCAAGCAGGTGGACGGCCAGATGAAAGGGTTTCAGCGTTGGGGGATCTGGGCCGACTGGCAAGAGCCTTACCTCACCCTGCAAAAGAACTACGAAGCGGCCCAGATCAAGGTCTTCGGCGAGATGGTGCTCAAAGGGCACATCTACAGGGGTCTCAAACCGGTGCATTGGAGCCCCAGCTCCCAGACAGCACTAGCAGAGGCAGAGCTCGAGTACCCCGATGGCCACACCAGCCCCAGCGTTTACGTCGCCTTCCCGGCGGTTGAACTACCCGCACCGCTGCGCGACGCCCTCAGCACAGAGGGCATCGAATTGCCCGGTGATGCCGACGCACTCGGGAAGACCCTTCAGGTGGCGATCTGGACCACAACCCCCTGGACGCTTCCGGCCAACCTGGCGGTCTCCGTCAATGAACGCCTGGACTATGCCCTCGTCGACGATGGCGAGGGGCGGCTGCTTGTGGTGGCCGCTGACCTGATCGACTCCCTCGCCACAACGCTGGAGCGACCACTCGTCCGCAAAGCCACGGTGAAGGGAGCGCTGCTTTCCGGACTGACGTACCGCCATCCCTTGCTGGACCGCACCAGCCCCGTTGTGATCGGCGGTGAATACATCACGACGGAATCGGGCACAGGCCTCGTGCACACGGCACCAGGCCATGGAGTCGACGACTTTCACACAGGCCAGAAAAATGGCCTACCTGTTCTGTGCCCTGTCGACGAAGCTGGCACGCTCACGGACGAGGCGGGACCCTTCGCCGGTCTCAATGTCCTGAAGGACGCCAACCCAGTGATCATCGACGCGCTCGAGACGGCAGGAGCACTGCTGAAGCAGGAGGCCTACGGACACCGCTACCCCTATGACTGGCGCACCAAAAAGCCCACGATCTTCCGTGCCACCGAACAGTGGTTCGCCTCCGTCGATGGCTTCCGTCAGCAGGCCCTGGATGCCATCGATCGAGTCGAGTGGACACCCGCTTCAGGTCGAAACCGCATCGAGGCGATGGTCAAGGAACGGGGCGACTGGTGCATCTCCCGACAGCGCACCTGGGGTGTGCCGATCCCCGTCTTCTACAACCGCAGTGGAGGCGACGTCCTGCTCAACGCCGACACCCTCGCGCACATCGAAGCGCTGATCGCCGAACACGGTGCCGATGTGTGGTGGGAAAAAGACGAAGCTGATCTTCTGCCTCCCGCCTATGCCGATCAGGCTGAGCAATGGCGCAAAGGCACCGACACCATGGATGTGTGGTTCGACTCCGGCTCCAGTTGGGCCGCAGTCTCCAGCCAACAAGAGGGCCTTAGCTATCCCGCCGATCTGTACCTGGAGGGCTCTGACCAACATCGCGGCTGGTTCCAAAGCTCATTGCTGACATCAGTGGCAGTCAATGGTCATGCCCCCTACCAGCGAGTGCTCACCCACGGTTTCGCCTTGGATGAAAAAGGTCGCAAGATGAGTAAATCGTTGGGCAACGTTGTTGACCCGATGGTGATCATCGAGGGCGGCAAGAACCAGAAGCAAGAACCTGCCTACGGCGCTGATGTGCTGCGCCTGTGGGTGAGCTCGGTTGACTACTCCGCTGATGTGCCGATCGGTGCCGGCATCCTTCGCCAACTCGCGGATGTCTACCGCAAGGTGCGCAACACCAGCCGCTACTTACTGGGCAACCTCCACGACTTCAATCCAGCCGACGACGCCATTCCTGTGGAGAAGCTGCCGTTGCTGGACCGCTGGATGCTGCAGCGAACTGCGGAGGTGATGGATGAGATCACGGAAGCGTTCGAGAGCTATGAATTCTTCCGCTTCTTCCAACTACTGCAGAACTTCTGCGTGACCGACCTGTCGAACTTTTATCTCGACATCGCCAAGGACAGGCTCTATGTGAGCGCACCCTCCGACCGACGACGAAGGAGCTGTCAGACCGTGATGTCGCTGATCATCGAACGACTGGCTGGTCTGATCGCTCCTGTGCTGTGCCACATGGCCGAGGACATCTGGCAGAACCTGCCCTACGAGGTAGAGGAGACATCGATTTTCCAGCGCGGTTGGCCAACTGTTCCAGCCGACTGGCGCGATCCCAGCCTCAGTGAACCGATCCAGCGATTGCGAGAGCTGCGTGCTGCGGTGAACAGAGTTCTGGAGGACTGCCGAAGCAGACAGGAACTGGGGGCATCGCTGGAGGCAGCCGTCAGAATCGAAACTCGCAACCCAGAGCTGGAGTCAGCCCTCAACTGGTTGAACGAGAACGGCGATGCGGAGGCTGATGGTCTGCGCGACTGGCTGCTGGTCTCTCAGCTGCAATTAGGAGGAGAGCCCTGGGCCGAACTCCTCGCCGACCAGACAGACGACACCGCGATCATCGAGGTGAGCAGAGCCCGTGGGATCAAATGCGAACGCTGTTGGCACTACGAGAGTGATGTGGGCCAGCACACCCAGCATCCAACCCTGTGCGGGCGCTGTTGCAATGTTCTGAATCGTCGCTGATCACCAGCTGGCCTGAGCCAGCAGGTCTTCCGGATTCACAGGCCCGACAAGCCTGGTTTCGCCGGAGGGGTCCAGCGGGCCCTGCAGCAATTCCGCCCAATCCAAGCGCGTGCCATCGGGGAGAACCGATGCATCTGGATCGAAGGCTGTGGAATGGGTCGTGCTGCTGCTGAAGCCACGAAAGATCAACAGTTCAAACGGCTCATCCAACACAAACCCGTGCAACCTCACCACCCGATCAGGGCTCAGCCGCGTGCGCTCTTCCAGCTCCTGAACGAGGGCGGTGGATTCCATGATCAGAAATCCCCGGCGACCCGTCCCTGCTTGGGAAGACGCACCAGAGCCCACTGCAGCAGACCGACGACGTAAGCCACCAGAGCCACATAGCCGATGAAGGCCGCCACGGCCATCGTCCACTCACCACCGAAGACGAAGTCGAACACACGCTCAGCGACTCGATGCAGCCCCTGGGGCGCCTCCAGCCAAAGCCGACAGGAATCGGTCTCGAGCTGACGGGTGCAACCCAGTGCCGAACCCGACATCACGGCGGCGAACAAGGCGAAGAGTGTGAGGGCCCATCGCCAGACCCGCACGGTGAACGGCAGCGCGCGCCCCGGAGGGCTGTCGGCCAGCTCCTCATTGAGGTCAACCCAGAACCAAAGAGACGCAGCCATCAGCAGAGGCGCCAGAAATGCCGTGAAATAGCCGATCGGCCGTTGATCAGTCAGCAACAGCACGCTGATCGCCAGCAGACTTGCCACTTTCCAGTAGATCCCGAGCAACCTCACCAAGGCAGGGTCGCGTCGAAGCCCCGACCAGATCAGAAGCACAAGCGGAATGCCCAGAGCAATCGTCGCCCCGAGGCGATAGGTGAGCCACACCAGGGTGCGTGTTGTGAAATCGGACACCGGCCAGGGACATCAGAGGGCCATTATCACGGTCATCCAGCAGGTCGACAGGATTGGTAAGGTCCAATCCATGGTTCCGTTCAATCCTCTCGACTGGTTCCGGAGCCGCGGGCTGCAGGCTCAATGCCGACATGCCCTTTCCAGCAAGCCTTCTCTTGAAGATGCTGCAAGGGAAGTCACCAGTGCTCTGGGCTCGAATGAGGCCGATCTGGCCCTCGTGTTCATCTCGAGTCATTTCGCGAGCGATCTGACCCGCCTACTGCCGCTGCTGCAAAAACGCCTGAACGCCAAACACTGGCTCGGATGTCTGGGCGGTGGTGTCGTTGGCACCACAACCGCAGGCGAAGCCCATGAAGTGGAACGCACGCCAGCACTCAGCGTCAGTCTCCTGAACCTTCCTGGAGCTGAACTGAACAGCTTCCGTCTCAACAGCAGCCAACTGCCCGATCTTGATGGAGCCGCCCAGAACTGGCAGGACTGGGTGGGGGTGAACCCTGACCACAGCCGTTCAATGCTGCTGCTGCTCGATCCCGGCTGTCATGCCATCAACGATCTCGTGAGCGGACTGGATTACGCCTACCCCGGCATCGCCAAAGTCGGAGGCATCGCCGTACCTCACAACGCCGATCATGGTTCTCTGCTCTATGGAGATCAGGTCATCGATGGAGCGGTAGGCCTGAGCATCGGCGGCACCTGGAGCCTGGATCCAGTGGTCGCCCAGGGATGTCGACCGATTGGACCGGTCTTCGCCATCGAACAGGCTCAACGCAACGTTCTGCTCGAACTGAGCGACGGTGATCGCAGGGCCAGTCCAGTGGCCTGCTTACAGCGTGTGCTTGCCGATCTCAGCGCCGAAGACAGGGAATTGGTGCAGCACTCACTGTTTCTGGGTGTGGAGCGGGAGCAATTCATTGCCGATGCCATGCTCGCTGGCCTGAATCAGGGTGGCGTCTCAGCTGATCGCCCCGAAAGGTCCTTTCTGGTGCGCAATCTGATCGGCGTGGATCCACGCAACGGCGCGGTTGCCGTTGCCGATCGCGTACGTGCCGGACAAAACGTGCAGTTCCAGCTGCGTGAAGCGCAGGCCTCAAGACAGGAAGCCCGCCAGCTGTTGCAGACCAGACGCGATCAAGGCAGCGACGCCACACCGTTAATGGGACTCCTCTTCGCCTGTCTGGGCCGGGGCAACGGCTTGTTTGGCAGCCCCGATGGCGATGTCAGCATCGCTCGCGATGTCTTTCCACAACTTCCGGTTGCCGGCAGCTTCTGCAACGGCGAAATCGGTCCCCTCGGAGGAGCCACGCATTTTCATGGCTACACCGCCTGCTGGGGCCTGTTGCGCTGCGATCCTTCCGAAAGTGCAACGCGATCCTGATGCGGCAGCACGTCAATCCCCTCAGCCGCTTCTTTCAGCTGCCTCTGGAATTGCCCGGTCCCGATCAGCTGTTTGACATCGCCAATCGCCCCATCCATTTGGACATCGGCTGCGCCCGGGGCGTCTGTCTACTGGAGCTGTCAGCACTGAAACCAGACTGGAATCATCTGGGTGTGGAAATCAGGCGTCCGCTCGTGCTGGCAGCCCAGCGTGACCGCGACAAACTCGAGCGTCACAATCTCCATTACCTCTTTTGCAATGCCAACATCAGCCTTGAGGGCTGGCTTGCGGAGCTGACCGCGGATCAGCTGCAGCTGGTGAGCATCCAGTTTCCGGATCCCTGGTTCAAGCGGCGACACCGCAAGCGCCGGGTGATGCAACCCTCGCTACTGCTCGCCATCGCTGCCGCTCTCAGTCCCAGTCGCGAGCTGTTTCTGCAAAGCGATGTCCTGGAAGTAGTGGAACCGATGGTCACACTGGTCGAACTGAGCGGTTGCTTCGACCGCCCCGACGAAGACACGCGTCCCTGGCGCACCAACAACCCTCTACCGGTGCCGACCGAACGCGAACGCTACGTGCAAGAGCAGGGCCTTCCCGCCTACAGAGTGCTTTACCGGCGCAACGAACAGCCACTGCCAGAGCTGGAAGAACTGGAGATCGCCTGGCAACGGGTCGATAATCCCGCTGATGTTCCTCTCAATCACTGATGGCTGAGGCTTCGGCCCCTACCCCTTGGTTGCTGCGCTGGCAAGGACTCCTGCCAGGTTCAGCGGCACAGCAGAAGCGCCTAAGCGATCTGGCGGGGATCGTCCTGATCCTGCTGATGGCCGGACTTCCAGTCCTCACGCGTGCTGGTCTGGGCCTGATCGTGCTGGCCTGCGGAGCCCTTTGGGTGCTCTGGTCACTCACCAGAACTCCCGCTCACATCGGCTCGATCAGTGGCTGGCTGCTGCTGTTCCTGGCTGTGGCCGTGCTGGCCACAGGTCTTTCTCCGGTCCCGAGCGCCGCCGCCAAAGGCCTGCTCAAACTGATCAGCTACCTCGGGGTCTATGCCCTGATGCGCCAGCTACTGAGTGTCGGGCCTCAGTGGTGGGACCGCTTGGTGGCGGCCTTGCTGGGCGGATCTCTGCTGAGCAGCCTGCTGGCATTACGCCAGCTGTATGCCCCCACAGAGGAATTGGCTCGCTGGGCCGATCCCAACTCGGTGGCGGAGGGCACCATCCGCATCTACGGGCCACTGGGCAATCCCAATCTCCTGGCGGGGTACCTGGTGCCAATCCTGCCCATTGCCGTCGTGGCAATGATTCGCTGGCGTGGCTGGGGGGCCAGGCTCTACGCAGCCACAGCAGTGATCCTCGGCTGCGCTTCAACGCTGTTCAGCTATAGCCGCGGTGGCTGGCTTGGGATTGTGGCTTCAGTCGGTGTGCTGATGCTGCTCCTGCTGCTTCGGTACATCCGAAACTGGCCAGCGCTCTGGCGACGGCTTCTTCCCCTGGCCCTGCTCGTCATGACTGGCGTGGTACTGGCCGTTGCCGCCACACAGGTGGAACCGATCCGCACCCGAGTCGCCAGCCTGCTGGCAGGTCGAGGCGACAGTTCCAACAATTTCCGGATCAACGTCTGGCTCGCGGCGATCGACATGATCCAAGACCGTCCTTGGCTGGGCATCGGCCCGGGCAATGCAGCCTTCAATAGCGTTTACCCCCTTTACCAGCAACCGAAATTCAACGCTCTCAGTGCCTATTCAGTGCCGCTTGAAATCCTGGTTGAGACCGGCATCCCTGGCCTGCTCGCCTGTCTGGGGCTAGGGGTTGCCAGCCTTCGTAACGGTTGGCGTGCCCTGACTGCAGACGCAGAGCTTGCTCTTCCCTGCCTGGGCTGCCTCGCAGCCATCGCTGGTCTGCTGATCCAGGGTGCAGCCGACACCATCTTCTTCCGTCCTGAAGTGCAAATCAGCGGCTGGTTTTGCCTGGCCACCCTGAGCCAAATGCGCCGCGAGCCTTGAACAAGCAAGTTCCCATCTTTGCTGGATTTGATGCCGGACAGACCCAATGCCGTTGCCGATTGAGTGCTTGGGAGGACGGCAAACTTCGAACGGTCGGCGATGGTTCAGGGCCAGGAGTGAGCCATCTGGATGCTGCTGACGGAGAAGAGCGCTTTCGTTCTGCCATCCGCTTCAGCCTCGACAGAGCCCGACTCGACTGGACTCAGCGATGCGGTCGGGAACCCAACAAGTCAGAGCCAATCTTTGCTGCAGCCATTGGAGCCAGTGGCATCGAGGCTGGAACGCCCCTGCAGGAGAGGGGCGGAGCGCTACTCGCTTCAGAACTGCAACTGCCCGAAGCGCGCTGTCTGGCAACCGGCGATGAACGCACCGCCTTGCGAGGCGCATTCCCCGATCAGGCGGGCATCGTGCTGATCAGCGGCACCGGAATGATCGTGGTGGGCCGCAACGCCAACGGTCGCGAGCATCGTTGCGGTGGCTGGGGCTGGCGTCTGGATGGCGCAGGCTCCGCCTTCGATATCGGCCACGAGGCGCTTCAACTCAGCGTGAAGATGGCCGATGGCCGTGCTCCTGACGGGACCCTGCGCCAACGGCTCTGGGATGCGCTGAGCTGTCGCAGCGCCGCCGACCTCAAAGCACTCGTGGTCAGCCCAAACCATGGGGTTGCCGACCACGCGAAGCTGGCACCGCTGGTCGACGAAGCAGCCGCACAAGGGGATGCCGCTGCTCGGGCAATCCTGCAACGATCTGCCTCCGCACTCGCTCAGGCAGCAGCAGCCACCGCGAAGGCACTCGATCTACACACACCATCACTAGCTGCTCGCGGGGGAGCACTGGAGCACTTGGCGGAGTTCCGCCAACTCGTCCACCAAACAGTGTTCGACTTACTGCCAGGGAGCAACTGGCCATCGGCAACAGGGGATGCCTGTGATGGTGCACTGGCCTGCGCAGTGGATCGTTCCCCCCTTAAGCCACATTGAGATGGCGGTCGGCCGCTTCAGCCAAGCGACCGGTCCAGAGATCCACCACATCCGCTTCGGCCGCTTCCACCATCACCCGCAAAAGAGGCTCGGTGCCACTTGCGCGCACCAGCACCCTGCCGTCTTCGGCCATCGAGCGTTCTGCTTCGTCGACCAGCTCTCGCAGCGGAGCGCACTCGGCCCAACCCTTACGACGGTTGAGGTCTGTCACCCTGACGTTCACCAACTTTTGTGGATAAGCCTGGAAGCTGCGATCCAGCCAGTCCGCGAGAGTCATCTGCTGGCCATGGCAAAGGGTGGCGAGCTGAAGCGCCGTGAGAACCCCATCACCGGCGAGTCCATGGGCAGAAGAGAGGATGTGGCCGGACTGTTCCCCACCCAGGGCTGCACCACTACTCACCATGGCCGCATGCACATGCTGATCGCCGACAGGAGTCCGCTCCAGCTGACCACCTCTGGCCTGCCAGGCCCGCTCAAATCCGAGGTTGGACATCACCGTGGCCACCAGTCGCTGATCAGGCAGAGCTCCGCTGTCTTGAAGCACAGACCCCCAGAGATAAAGCACATGGTCACCATCAACCACGCGACCACGACCATCCACTGCAAGCATTCGATCGGCATCACCGTCGAAGGCGAAGCCCATGGCCGCACCGCGTTCGATCACCGCCTCGCGCAGCGGTCCGAGATGGGTGGATCCACAGCCCACATTGATGCGTTCGCCGTCGGGGATGCCGTGCAGCACGGTGAGATCGGCCCCAAGTGCGCGGAAGACCTCTGCACCGCAGGCGGTTGCTGAACCCCAGCACAGATCGAGCACGATCGGTACCCCATCCAAACGTTGATGCTGAACGCTGCTCAGCAGACTGTCGCGATAGTGCTGCAGCAATTCAGCGCGGTGGATTGCAGCGCCACAACCGCTCATCGGCCCAGCAGCATCAGCCTCTCCACGTAGACCGGATTCGATGCGGCGTTGCAACTCGGAGCCCAGCTTGCTGCCGTCTGGCCCAAACACCTTGATGCCGTTGTCTTCCGGCGGGTTGTGACTTGCAGAAACCATCAGTCCGCCTGATGCCTGAAAGCGACGGATCAGACCGGGAACCGCCGGTGTGGGGCAAAGGCCAAGAGTCCAGACTTCACGACCTGCAGCAGTCAGACCGGCGGTCAGAGCGGCCACAACCATCGAACCGCTGCAGCGGGAATCCATCCCGATCAGAACGGGACCATCCGGCGGCAAGACACGCCCGCACCAGAAACCCACCTGCAACGCCAAAGCGGGTGTGATCGCTGTACCGACACGACCCCGCAGACCATCAGTCCCGAAACTGACCTCGGGGGACTGAAGTGAACCGAGCGGATGGGCGGCGGAAGAGGCCATGTGGTCTCATTTGTGGACTGAACCTTAAGAGCCCTGAGACAGCTGATCACTGAACCAGTGACAGGGCCACAGCCGCACGATGCCAATCAGTTCCATCGCTGAGGCACAAGCAGCAGAGCTGCCAGTTCCAGCAGAGCCCATAAACCCACTAGCAGCACCACCCAGCCAGGCAACCACTGCAAGGGCCAGAGCCAGCGCAGGCCCCAAACCGCAAAAGCCAGTCCTAAAGCCACAACCAGGCGCAAGCGTTGGCGCTGGCCAGGTCGCGGTTGCCGACGCTGAGCAACCATCCAGTTCGATCCTGCTGGGCACAGAATGCCAGCAGTTTCCAGCCACGGCTTGAACACTCGAGAGACCCGCGGACCGCTACTTCTCGGCGGCACCACGCTTCTGACTGTTCTGGCGATCTTGGGTGGTCGTGTGCTCTTGCGCAGTCAACACCATCCGATCACGCCGGAGCTGAGTGATGCACAGCTCTGGACGCACTACCGCTGGTCCGGGAACCCTGAGCAGCGGCGCGAAGCCGCCCTGATGCTGGGCAGCCGCAGCGGCGAGTCTCCACAACGGCGCAGGCGCCTCCTCACCGGCCAGGGCTGGGGGCCAGCTCCAATGGCCGCTGTGGCTTTGAAACAACAAGCTCTGGCGGCAAAGTCACTGGGCCGCGATCAGGAGGAGCAACAACACTGGCGAGATCTACTTCGACGTTTCCCAACGTCAACGGCCAGTGCCGACGCCCGCTATCACCTTGCTGATCACCAACCGAAACTGAAGGAGGAGCTGCTGAGTCTTCAACCCGCCCATCCAGCCGCTCTGGCGGCTGCCGCAGAACTGCCGGACAACGCCGACCAGGCCTTGATCCAATCCAGTGCCCTGCATCTGGCCCGCTGGGGAGCCAGCTGGCCTGGAGCGGATCGGCTGCTTCGCAAGGCCTGTGGCGCCATCACAGGGGTAGGACTTGAGCAGCAGCAGCGGCTGAAACTGGCAGCGGCCCTGGCTGAGCTTGGTGATGGCCAGTCTGCTGAACTTTGCCTACAGGGAACACCCCTGGCACCGTCTCAGGCACTGTCGATCGGGCGCACACTGCTTCGAGGCAATGAGGAACAACAGCAACGCGGTGAAGCGATGTTGCTGCAGCTGGCCAAGGATCATCCGGACAGCCAGGAGGCACTGAACTCCGCAGCACTGCTGAGCGAGCCTTTGCGTCCGAAACAGGCATTGATCGATGCTTTGCCTGAATCTCTCCAAAAACGATCAGCCGATGTGGCCGCAGCTCGGGTTCGTCTCGCAGGGGGCGAAGGAGGGCTGGTCGTGCTGCAACGCTGGCCAGACCATCCAGCCAGCTGGCAACTGCAGTGGGATCTCGCTCGCGAAGCACTGCTCTCAGGTCAATGGGAACTGGCACGGTCATGGCTGACTGCGATTCCCGCGGAACAACTGCCTGACCCCTTGCGTGCGCGCCAACAATTCTGGCTGGGGATGAGCATGGACAAGCTTGGAGATCGCAAAGGTGGCCAAGAGATCTGGCAGTCGCTGACGCGTCAGCAGCCACCCGGCTATTACACCTGGCGAGCTCAGGCCAGGCTGGGATCTGGAAACCTGCCGGCTCTCTCGGGCAGCAAGATCCTTGCTGCTACAAAGGCTGAACGCCTGAACTCTGTTCAACGCTGGAGCCCTCTCAACAGCGGCAGTCCCTTGGTTGACCAGCTCTGGCGCCTTGAGATGCATCAGGAAGCCTGGGAAACCTGGCGCAGCGCAGCACCAAACGCGAAGCCATCCCCGCAACAGCTCCTACTGGAGGGACGACTGCGGCTAGGGGTGAATGACCACTGGACTGGTCTCAGCCGTCTGTGGAGGGCCAGTCTGAGACTGGTGTCCCCAGCCTGCGAGACACGTCAGCTACTGCACAACAGTCTTCACCCCCGACCGCTCCTGCCTCTGTTCCTGGCAGCTTCAGAGCAAGAAGAGGTGCGATTGGAGCTGCTTCTGGCTATCGCTCGACAGGAATCTCGTTTCTCCCCCGGTGTGGCTTCACCCGTTGGTGCCGTGGGACTGTTGCAGCTGATGCCGACAACTGCGGCCGAAGTAGCGGGCGAAAAGCTCAGTGCCGCTCAATTGCGCGAGCCAGACCGCAGTGCAGTACTCGGGGCTCGCTACTTAGGAGGTCTCCTGCAGCAATGGCAGGGCAATCCCTGGCTGACGGTTGCCAGCTACAACGCCGGGCCTGGGGCAGCGGAATCTTGGGTCAGTGATGAACTTGATGAAGACCCTGAGCTGTGGGTCGAACGCATTCCATACCCTGAAACCCGTCTCTACACCAAGAAGGTGCTCGGCAATCTCTGGGCGTACCTGAACAACAGTTCAGGCAACGATGCCAGCACTGATCGCTGCAGCCAGTGAACTCGGGGGATCGGGCAGACCATGGCCAATCCAGATGCCTCCGATCACGATCACTGCAAGCCAGAACGCCATCAGTTGCGGAGGCGGAACCACTTTGATGCGACTGAGATCGAGGCGTGCCAGCAATGTCGCAGACCCCAGAATCAACACATCCGACAACAAGCTCAGACTGAGAACGTAGAGCCCCACTGTGATTAACAGCGTGAGCGTGACCACCAGGCTGAGCACGCGACTCGATGCCATCAGCATGGAAAGCTGACGGAGCAGTAGATCGGGCATGGTGCAGATCACGACCACCACGACCGCCTGGATCATCTCCAACGCCCAGAACGTGCTCACCGAAATCGAATGGGCATCAGCCAGCCAAGCTTCCTGGATCGCCCAGTGATGGCCCAAGAACAGCGACACCACGAACAGAACAATCAGCAGCGGAGCCCGAAGCGGTAACAGAAGGAAACGCAAGACGGACATCGGCTTGGAGGCAGATTCGCGGCGGACAAACGTCGATCAACGACGCGATCATCTGCGGTCAGACGCTAGCAACAGCAAGCGGTTTGTCCTGTCAGAGTGGTGGCATTGATGTCAGTCCGCGATGACCGACAGCGCTTCAAGCTCCAGCCTCAGCACACTGCAGAAAGTTCTCCTGCTGGTCTCAGCCCTGGTCCTGGCTGTCAGCCTTTTCCTGGTGCGCAACGGCGGTTCCATCGAATCGCCACTTGATCAGCTCGCCAGACGCTCGTTGTCGCCAGAAGTGGCACTCAGCAACGGTCGGCCCACAATCCTCGAGTTCTATGCCGACTGGTGTGAGGTCTGCCGCGAAATGGCTCCAGCGATGCTGGAGGTTGAACAACGTCACAGTGCCGACCTGGATGTGGTTCTGGTCAACATCGACAATCCGCGCTGGCTTGACCTGACCGATCGCTATGACGTCACTGGGATCCCTCAGCTGAATCTGTTCTCCGCAGACGGCACAATGCGGGGCCGCTCGCTCGGAGCACGCACTGAAAACGAGCTGAATTCGATCGCCAATGCCTTGATCGACGGCAGCCCAATTCCAGCTCTCGCTGGCGTGGGCAGCACGAGTGCTCTTCCTCAAACCGCCTCGGCGGATTCCACCGGTCCAAGAAGCCACTCCTAAATCCGGTCGATGCTGACCGGAGAGGCGATGATCGACCGAACATCCCGTACCCGCAACCTCAAAACCTCATGGATTCCCGCTTCCGGGTCGAACTGATCGCCGCCACGCCCAATCCTCAACAGAGCGTGTATGCCGGCATGCACCAGGACTACAGCGAAGGGTTCGTGGTGATGGAACGCGACCAATGGCCGAACGAAACGAGAGCTGGAGAAATTTGCATCAAGCGGTTGCTGGGTGGAATGAAGGGCCATTACGGCCCACTGGAACATGCTCAGATCGTGTTGAACGTTGGCTGGTTCCCTCACTCGGTCATGCAGCAGGCGCGAACCCACCGAGTGGGCGTGAGCTTTGATGTGCAATCGATGCGTTACACCGGTGAGCGCATCTGCAGGGCTGCTGAAGGGAAACTCGATCTCGAGGAAGTGTTCTACCTGCGGCCGGTCGGGGAATACCGAGACCGACTAGGCAAGAAATACACCTACGTCGATGAGCAACGACTCATCGATCTCAAACTCTGCCAACAAGCCGCGGAGCGCTATCGCGATCTGTTGCGCGATGGCTTCTCCGAGGAACATGCCCGTGGCATCCTCCCGTTCGACTATCGACAGCACTTTGTTGTCAGCTTCAGTCTTCGAGCATTCCTTCACTTCCTAGACCTGCGTTCCAAACTCGACGCGCAACAGGAAATCAGGGAACTTTGCGACTTGATGTGGCCCCATCTTCAGAACTGGGCACCTGAGTTTGCTGACTGGTACGAGAAAAATCGCTTGCACAAGGCGCGCCTGGCACCCTGAATCGGAGAACGAACGCAACCCGCCTGACTTAAACCTTGGCCAGTGTCACCCGCTCGGGTTGATGCTGGTATTTGCCCTGCCGATCGCTGTAAGTGGTGTCGCAGGGATCGCCTTCAAAGAACAACAGCTGACAGATGCCTTCATTGGCATAGATGCGGCAGTCAGCTCCTGAACTGTTACTGAATTCAAGCGTGAGATGGCCTTCCCAGCTGGCTTCAGCCGGAGTGGTGTTCACAATGATGCCTAGACGCGCATAGGTGCTCTTGCCAAGGCAGATCACGGTGATGTTCGGCGGAACTTTCATCTTTTCAAGAGCCACTCCCAGGCCATAGGAATGAGCGGGAAGGATGAAATAGTCACCATCGTCATCATGGTGAAGCTCGGTTGGTTCAAGGTTTCCAGGATTGAACCGCTTGGGGTTCATCACAGTTCCAGGAACATGCTTGAAGATCAGAAATTCCTGAGGCGACAACCGCAGGTCGTAGCCATATGAGGAACATCCGAAGCTGAGCACAGGTGCCAGCTTCTGCTCAGGGTCGAGATGGCGAATCAACCCTTTCTGGAAGGGTTCGAGCATGCCAGCGGCAGCCTGTTCAGTGATCCAACGGTCATTTTTGAGCATCAGAAACCCCTGCGCAGTTCCGTCACTTGGTCGGCTAATCCCATGAGAGAGTCCGGAATCGACGGTCCTGTGATGATCACATCCATGGAGCCAGGACGTGCGTCCAGGCTGTCACGCACCTCAGATTCGTTGAGGTAGCCGAGAGCAATGGCCAAGCCAAGTTCATCCAAAACCAACTGATCAAGATCGCCGCTAGCCAGGTGGCGACGACAGATCTGCCAGACCGCTTGGACAGCATCCACTGTTGTGGGGTCAGCTGAGCTGGCCTGATCCGAAAGACATCCCATCACAGCAGGTCTCATCCAGACCATGCGATCGCAGAGAGTGATCGCCGCGTTAGGCCCCTGAGCCACACCACCTTTGAGGAACTGCATCACTGCAACACGACTACCAAGCCCAGCAGAACGCAAGGCTTGACTCAAAACTGTCCCGAAACTTCCTCGATAAGGGGCGGTATGCACCTGCAACTGCCCTTCAGGAGCCACCAGATGCAGGGGCTGCTGTGGCTGGAGCGATGGCAGAGGATGCAAACCCGCACGGTTCAGAACCCGATGATCGGCACCGCTCTGCTGGCGGGGTCGATGGCTTGGGCTCAGGCTGGCGGTCATCTCGGTCGCTTCCATGTGACTGGAATCGAATCGATCCAGCGGAATTTGAATCTAGCGGCGAAAGCGCAAATCACAATCCCTTTGACACCATCCCTGGTGTCTCTACACCAACTGGCAGGCTCAAGATCCCGATCCGGTTCCCCATGAGCGAGACCCAGCGCAACATTGGTCGCCAAGATGGCCGCCAACCCTCCGACCTCAGGTCCTTCTCGATCGACTGGGATCCCATGGGCTTCGCTCTGGGCTCTGTGATCGTGCGCACCGGACGCACCACCGTGCTCTGCAGCGTCTGCCATGAAGAAGGCGTCCCGCGCTGGCGACGGGATCAGGGCCTGGGGTGGCTCAGCGCTGAATATCGCCTGCTGCCGGGATCCACCCCTGATCGCCAGCGAAGGGAACTGATGAAACTGTCAGGACGCACCCAGGAGATCCAGCGCCTGATCGGCCGCAGCCTTCGCGCGGCAATCGACATGAAGGCGTTGGGTGAGAACACCCTGCTGATCGACTGCGATGTGATTCAGGCGGATGCGGGAACGCGGACTGCAGCGATTACGGGGGCATGGCTCGCCCTGCAAAAGGCCTGCGAGCGGCTGGTTGCACAAGGTCGCATCAGCACTCATCCGGTCGTCAACCAGGTGGCGGCTGTCTCTGTGGGACTGATCGATGGGCATGCTCTGCTGGACTTGGACTACAGCGAAGACAGTCGGGCAGATGTGGATCTCAATGTTGTGATGAACAACTCCGGCGACCTATTGGAGTTGCAGGGCACTGCCGAAGGTGCACCATTCAGTCGCCAGCAGCTCAACAGCCTGCTGGACCTTGCCGAACCAGGGTTGAAGCAGCTCATGGCTGCACAGCTGGATGCACTGCATGAAGACTGAGCCAGGAGAACCGTGTTCGTTGCTACAGGGTGACCGCGCATCGCTCCTTAACTTCCCCGCATTGATGCGTTGGTCATGGCCGAAGTGATGCGCGGCTTTAGTCGGACTGCTCCCCAGCCTGGGCGGTCCGCAGAAACAAGCCTGACCAATGCGCCCAACCCCGCCAGCCGCACCCTGCTGGAAGTGATCCGTGATCTGGAAGGTGCCAGCACCGAAATGGTGGAACGGAACAAGACCATCTTTTTTCCAGGAGACCCGGCCGAGCGCGTCTATCTGATCCGACGAGGAGCTGTGCGTTTATCGAGGGTTTATGAGTCCGGTGAAGAGATCACCGTTGCCCTGCTGAGAGAAAACAGCCTGTTTGGCGTTCTCTCACTGCTCACCGGACATCGCTCCGATCGGTTTTATCACTCCGTGGCCTTCACCAGAGTGGAAATGGTGACAGCCCCAGCGAGCTCTGTACGCCAGGCGATCGAAGCGAACACCAGCGTGGGATTGCTTTTACTTCAGGGTCTCTCCAGCCGAATTCTGCAGACCGAGACGATGATTGAAACCCTCACGCACCGGGACATGTCCTCCCGGTTGGTGAGTTTTCTGCTTGTCCTCTGCAGAGACTTCGGGATGCCTGGCCCCCAGGGCATCACCATTGACCTGCGTTTGTCTCATCAGGCCATCGCTGAAGCGATCGGATCCACGCGTGTCACGATCACGCGTCTGCTTGGCGATCTACGCAATTCAGGCCTGGTCGAAATTGACCGCAAGAAGATCACTGTTCTGGATCCGATTGCACTGGCCAAACGTTTCAGTTAATCCCGCGACAGGTGAAGATGGGCAGCACCTCAGCGGCCTGCCGCATGTTTGACGCACCGTGACCGGCTGGCTGCTGCTGCTTTCCCTGCTGATCCTCGGGGGCGTGCTCTCCACTCTTGGTGACCGACTGGGTTCGAGGGTCGGCAAAGCCCGGCTGAGCCTTTTCGGTCTTCGCCCACGTCAAACCGCGGTGGTGATCACTGTGCTCACGGGGAGCCTGATTAGTGCCTTGTCGCTTGGGCTGATGCTGCTGGTGAGCCGCCAGCTGCGCGTTGGCCTGTTTGAACTCAATGACCTCGAAGCCCGCCTGCGCAGCAGCCGCTCAGACCTGAAGGGAAGCCGCAAGGCTCAGCGCAAGGCACGGCAGCAACTCGAAGAGGCTCGGGCCGATGAAATCAAAGCCAGAAAGATCCTGGCGGATGCGCAGGCACGAGCCGGGGAGCTGCGCAGCACACTTCAACCCCTTCAGGAGCAGACACGCCGACTTGAGGCAGAACGGCAGAGACTCAGCCAGGACGTGCGCAACCGCGATGCGGAAATCCAACGCACGGATGATGAACTTCGAGCAGTGCGTCAACGCATCAGCTCAGGCGAAGCGGAGCTCCAGCAATTGGAGAAGAACCTGATAGCGCTGCGACGTGGAGATGTGGCCATCAGCAGTGGCCAGCCGCTGGCCACTGTCACCCTCAAGCTGGATCGTCCTGATCAAGCACGGCAAGTGATTGACCAGGTGCTGCGGGAAGCCAATCTGCAGGCTTTTCAGAAGGTTCTGCCCGAACAGGCTCCTGATCGTCAGATCATCCTCGTACCCCGCCAGGACATTGAAAGGCTGGAACAAGCCATCCGAAAGCCGGGCACCTGGGTGGTGCTACTGCGCTCAGCGGCCAATGTGTTGCGCGGTGAGAGCGTGGTGTACGCCTTCCCGGATGTACGTCCCAATGTGGCCATCACCATTGAGGGAGAAGTTCTGGCCAAAACCACTCTTGCCAGCCAGGACACGAATCCAGAAGCGGTGAGAAACCGCATCAACCTTCTGCTGGCGTCGACTCTGTCG
>Ga0115013_10000901_pt1 | contig 17625 bp, 13 predicted proteins | sample SouAtlMetagenome_2_FD_88686 | JGI IMG/M metagenome (GOLD analysis project Ga0115013, IMG submission 88686) | Marine eukaryotic phytoplankton communities from Atlantic Ocean - South Atlantic ANT15 Metagenome | ecosystem: Environmental > Aquatic > Marine > Oceanic | place: South Atlantic Ocean...
GAACGAAAAGGACTACGTCTTTGGTGCTATGGCATTGTACGTTGATATTGTCAATCTTTTCTTGTACATACTGCAGCTTATTGGATCGGAACGTGATTGATAGGAAGTTACGAAAGTAGCCACGCATTTAATGAAAATGAGAAGAAAATAACATAAATTTGTAGAAAAAATGCCTTCTGAATTAAATGTAAATTGTTTGCAACTTTAAAGTTGTAGGCAACGTCTACAGTGATGAACTTCTATTCTTCCTATTTACAACACAATACATATGAAGGATCGTCGCCCATTTCTCTCTTTTTCAAAATTACAATATTCGTCCGATAGAAAGGAGCAAAGATGTGTAACGCGAAGATACTCTGGTTACCAGTTGTAATTGAATGCCTTGGCTCCAAGTTGTTCTCGTATTTTCTGGTTTTGAGTACTATCATCTACTTTGTTCAAAGAGTCAGCAGCCATTTTCCCTTGTCTAGATATTGATTTTGTGGCGATGAGATTTTGTGTTCAAAGGTATCGTTGAAAAGGATGGTCGGTAGAGAGCAAAGAAGCAAAAATTAGAATTAGCGAATTGAGCCTTCCATTCACAATCTTATCAAAACGAAGGTGGCGTGAAAATATTTGGCTATGCCTTTTCTCGTCGCAGATTTATTACGATAGAAAGCACACGTCGCGGCGCCAAATCTATCACGTGTAACACCTGACAATACATTCTAACGACAACTCACTCTTTTATTGATTGCAAGACAACACTTATGTTGGTTTCTAATACCATTCCACCCATGACTATCTCATCCAAGACATAATGGATCCGATCGGCGTGAAAGATCAGATCCAGTTCACAGACGTTTTCGAAGCATTTGTCCAGAGCCTCGACAAACACCTGGATCAAATCAAGAATACCAAGGTCGGATTCCTGTGCATCAACAGCAAATATGAAGTATAATGTAGCGTAATGCCGATAGATCAGCTTGACGCTTTCGCCCCATTCCGGCACGGCTCCCTCGAGATAGTTACAAAAGCTGTCGGGCCGTGACGTAACCTGCTGATATACCCGCCGTATGACAGTCTGCTGGAGTTGTTCCGATTCCACGGCCTGATAAAATTTGACCAGCCGGGGTTTTCCGTGATTGTTCACGATTATTACGCCCTTGATCATTGTGTACCAAATTATATCCGAGCTACCGCATCCGTCTCTATCGTGTTTTTGTTTCCTTTGTTGTGTTGTTTCGAGGCATTTTCTAATTTTGGATGCGGCGAACGAAGACCAAACTTTATCCCTAATCTAAACTCACATTTAAGGTTAAGATCAAAAGTGTTCGAATGGCATGACTAACACGGGCTTCTTTTGCTACACGTCATCTATTGGCAGATTCTTCTTTCGACCAGATTGCAAGACGGAAGTAGGGGATTTTAAGAACCCTTCAAGATGACATCTTCCAGAAGAAAACCAATGGCCAGCATTTTGCGGGAATTTTTTACATCCGATACAAAGTTATCGTACACCGGAGAAAATCTAAGGCCTACGGTCCAATAAAAGTATAGGTGAAACAATATACGTACCATCTCGCAGAACAACATAAACTCATTTGTCTCACAAGCTTCAACTAGTTAAACACCAAAGTACAAAACAATGAAATTCTCAACCGCTATCGTTGCTCTTGCCAGTGCCTCGTCCGCTATGGCCTTTGCGCCTGTTGCCACTCCCCAAAAGAGCACCGCATTGAATGGAGTTCTTGGAAAAGTAACCGGTCAATCTAGTTTGGACCCCGCCGTCATTGCCAAGTATGACTCTCTCCCATACCCCGAAGAATCCATCTTGGCTGAATACGTCTGGGTTGATGCCGTTGGTAACACTCGTTCCAAGACCCGCACGTTGACCCCTTCCAAGGCCGCATCTGTCGAATCTCTCCCCAGCTGGAACTTCGACGGTTCGTCGACCGACCAAGCCCCTGGTGACGATTCTGAAGTCATCTTGAAGCCCCAGCGCATCTTCGCCGATCCTTTCCGTCCCCGAAGTGATGGACAGAAGAATATCTTGGTCATGTGCGATACCTACACTCCTGCCGGAGAACCTCTTGAGTCGAACACCCGTGCTTTCGGTAAGTCATTATATCTACTTCAAACAAAATATGATCTCGTCGTCGTGAAAGATTACGCTTGAATTCTACCTTGACTCACAAAATTTTCCTCCCAATTACATTTTTGTCATCTTTCAAAAATTCGAAAAATTCATTTTGTTTTTTCAGCCGCAAAGTTCTTCGAAGGAAACGAAGATCAGGAAACCTGGTTCGGTTTGGAACAAGAATTCACCCTCTTCAACTTGGATGAACGCACTCCTCTCGGATGGCCTGAAGCTGGCATGCCCAGCCGTCCTCAAGGACCTTACTACTGCTCAGTCGGACCCGAAAACAACTTCGGACGCGCTATCACCGACTCTATGTACAAAGCCTGCTTGTACGCAGGAATCGCCATCTCTGGTGTTAACGGAGAGGTCATGCCTGGACAACAAGAATACCAGGTTGGACCTTGCGTTGGTATCGATGCCGGTGACCAGCTCATGATGTCCCGATACATCTTGCAACGCGTGTGCGAAGATTTCCAGGTCTACTGCACCCTTCACCCTAAGCCAATCGTCGAGGGAGACTGGAATGGAGCTGGTATGCACACCAATGTCTCCACCAAAGCCATGCGCGAAGATGGTGGACTCGAGGTTATCAAGCAAGCTATTTACAAGCTTGGCGAGAAGCACCAGGAACACATTGATATCTACGGAGAAGGAAACGAGCTTCGTTTGACCGGAAAATTCGAGACCGCCTCCATCAATGATTTCTCGTTCGGAATTGCCAACCGTGGTGCATCTATCCGTATTGGACGCGAAACCGAACTCGAAGGCAAGGGATACTTCGAGGATCGTCGACCATCCTCCAACGCCGATCCTTACCTCGTTACTGGAAAGATCATGTCCACCATTATGGGACCCGAGGCTCCTGTCATCGAACCTTTGAACAAGGCTGAGGCTTAAATGATACATTAGAATACACGATCCATTCACGGAACTCTCTTAGTAGTTCACAATTTTAATTTTTTTCATTTGAGAGCAAGAATTATTCTACGACAAGAATGCAGGATTCATTTACGGAACTCTCACAACAGTTCACAATTTTAGTTTTCACCGTTTTAGAGCAGGAATTGTTCTGCGACAAGATGAGGGAAACCCAGTATCAATTTATTTTTAAGAAATCAATTTTCGATTAGTTATGTTTTCTCCTAATCCCAGTGATTTGAATTGAGAAATAGAAATAGGTGCTTCATCCTTCATCGTGATAATTTCCAATTCAGATGCAGGCTCCGTGAACGACTCAGATTACAATCGTTTCTTCAGTTAATGAAGAGCAATATTCCGGTATTAGCCAGAACGTCAATTTGCTGGATGACCAGGAATAATCATGAATGATAGCGATGGATTTGGTTTTATGGGGATGTTATGTCGGCTGACTCTTCAGTTCTCCGTAAAATCTTGATTCATAGTCATCGAGTCACGAAACGATCAAATTAAATTTCTGGCAATTGGTGCACATCATCTTCAATCTTGTGGACAGCACATGGTGATGAGATCGGCTGCACTTACACTGTCCCATCCCGTAGCAAAACGAGCATGCGTTCCTACATCGCCCCAGCTATTAGGATAATGACAATTGCGAATGCTGCAACCAGAGCCTCGACAATGGCCATGCTACATCAGTCACCACGAGGATTTGTGTACAAGCTCGGGAATTCTCTGTATGTGCCCCTCACCTCTCAATGCAACAGCTTGACGCTTCCTCAGTCGCGTGGCGATGAATTTCACTTACCAACATCGGTTGTAGCGGCATTATGTAGGGTGAGGGATGCCGAATTGCGCAATTTTGATGTGACTACAGAAGAAGAACGGGTTGACGAAACGAAATGGTATCTGAATGACGATGGCAAAGATTTACCTCCCAAAATGAAGCTCCCAGAACCGCAATTTGAAGCGCTACCTTCGATATCACCACAGGATAGTTCACTCTATCGAGAACGAGAACCCAAGCTTAGTGATCTTTTGCACGACATTCGAGGAGAATTGACAATCCCTACCAGACAAAGTATCGACGCAATCGTGATTGCAGGAGAGGGCGAACCAACCCTTCGACTCGAGGACACTATAGAGCTTGTCCAGAGGATTCGCTCCTTAACATCTACCATATTGGACAGTGCTTCGCCCGTGAGAACGCCTCCAGCGATTCGTTTGACTACCAATGGTTTAGTAATACAAGAGTCCTCCCCCACAAGCATCCCACAAAAATTGTGGGATTGTGGGATATCGAGGATAAGCGTTGCATTGATGACTTGGAATGCCAAACAATACTATGAATTAATGAAGCCCGTTATGAACGAATCATCGAAAAGCGGATTTGACACCGTGTGTGACTTTATCAAAGATGCCGTAGCGGTTGAGGGAGATCTAGAAGTGGAAATAACTGCCGTTGACCGTTCGGATGTCGATAAATCCAAGACTGAAGCACTAGCGGAATCGCTGGGGGTCACAAAATCCGTTCGGTGGCGACCCTATTTTCCGTAGCCATTGTGCAAGAAAACCATTATCGATAGAGCAATTGCTGTATGAGGACCAGTCTACATTAAATCTATACGTCCAATTTAATCTCTCAACTTTCTTATACAATGATAGCAATTGAATGCGATCTTTTAATATTCTTGTTTACATTGGATGTTAAACTATTTCTTTGACATTGCCTACTGGTTCAAAAATTCATCCGCCAATAGATCTGTTGCCATCACAAGTTCATGTTTGATTGCTGGGTCGTACATTGAATGGCCCGATTCTAGTGGTATCCGTAGTTCCATATTGTTTGTTGACGTTTGCAGAGATTGGAGCAAGTCGAGAGCGGTGTCTGGAGGACAAATGGGATCCTTGCCCCCTTGTATTCCAATAATCTTGACGGGAGTGGCGTCATTATCAAAACTAGCACCGGAACTAGTTTCCAACAGGTTCCTGTTTCCCATCACAAACAGATCATTTACAGAATAATAACACGTCAACATTGCTTGGGCCGGGACGTAATTTGGTGGCAATCGAAACCGGCTTGCTGACGAGTTACTGCTATCAGTGGCTTGATTGGATGCTTCTCGTATCGAGGTTACCAAGGGTATTGTTTGACCTACTGGCGTTACCGGGCGGGGACTAGATGGCAACAATTCTTCTATTAAACCGGCTTCAATGTTCTTACGCAGCTGTGATGCTACGATTTGTGGATTCGCACTAAGTGTTTTTAATTCTCCCAAAATGTTCTCAAATCGCCATTCCCCGCCATTGTAATCAGGCGACGACACCAGCACGGTACCTTCCGATGAATTGCTTTGATTGTTATTGTTTGAAGACTTGGAAGCCGTGACCGACATTTCCCATGTCATCCAAGACCGTGCTGCAGCCAGTCGTAAAGCATTATCGACTATTCCATTGCTACCAACATTGAAGAGGCAATCGTAATAAGCGTGCAGGGCTGACCGTCCATCATTGGTGTCATTTTCAGAATCCACCGAAACCGCCACTGCTTCGCTAAAGTTCTTCCAGGCCTCTTTCAGCTCAAGGGCGGATCCACCCCTCGCACCGAAAAGCCAATCGACCTCGGAGGGTCTTAGGGCGCAAATTCCACGCAGAATTAAGCTTCGCAAGGCCGACGGGTATTTTTGGTAGTATGCAAGCCCGAGTGTCGCACCCCAAGAACCGCCCAAAACAACGTCCCAGGGTTTTCTTGCACTGTTGTGGAGCTGTGACTGTATATTCCTTCGAAGTTGTTCACAGTCTTCTACCAAATAGTCGAGTGTGTTGTTTTCGATGCATCCCTGCGGTGTACTCTTTCCAGATCCCCGCTGATCCAGCAACACAACAGTGTACTTCGAGGGATCGAAGAAGCGGGCGTGGTTTGGGAAACATCCTGCTCCCGGTCCACCATGAAGAAACAAAGCGATCAGTGGGCCGTTGCCGTGGATTTCGTAATAGAGTTTGTGAATTGAATCTTCGCCAGTTTGCATTGTTCCATTGCGAATGGTATTGGCCGCTGGGAAAAGGTCGCGATACGTGGCGTTGGTTACAGCGCTAGTCACTTTTGCTGGTGGTGGCGTCGATGTGGACATCGCCAAAGAGAGACGATGAATGCCGCGGCTTTTTCGCCCTTGATACCAGCGATGTCGAAAATTCGATTCCATTGTCCAAGCCGAACAGAGTGACAAGGACATGCTTATTGTTGTTACTACCGATACCGGATACCGATAAATGTTGCGAACAGCAGCGGTAGCCAAAGTGGCAATGAGCAGCGCGATTCTCCTCCCCTGTTTTTGAGAAATCATTGTGCTGTGGATTTGTTGATTGGCTTCTTGTGGCCTCTACAAAATCTCTTTCGGTGAAACAATATCCTTGTAGTCAGAACGAGTTCATTGCCTTGTTGAGGTGTGAGCATTGTCAGCAAGTATCAAACGCTAAGTTAGTCCCTGATCCGAAAGAAGAAATTCTTGACATCGAAACGCCATAAAGTTAAATGTAACCAAAATGACACGGTCTTCCAATCTGAGCAGTAGAAACGATTCCTGGATTATTCCAGCCCTTCTCTCGTCAGGTCTTTCCGTGGCGACGATCATATGCGGATATTTTGCGGTTCGTCAGCACGAAAAGTACCTGCGGAGTAAGTGGCTCGTGGAGGAAGAACAAAAACAAAAAGAATCCAACGAACAGAATTTCGACGACGATGCGGGAGAAGCTTCAAATACGGCCCTATATAGCGTCATTGGTCACTTCAAATCGCTCGAGTTAGGGCCCCGATCAACTATTCTTGAGGCAAACCGTCGGCGTACCACAAGCTACTATGAGAAAGCTAGGGAGGCCCACGAACAATCTCTTGTGCTAGGAATCCATTCGTATTCCAGTCTCTTGAGAAAGCGCAAGGAGGAATTGAAGCACCTGCTGTTTTATCACCGGGAGGGAAAACAATCTCTAAGAACTGTTATCGTCATGCTGGATTCAATGACTCAAAACGTTCTATCAGAGGCCCGTCAAAAAATCCTTCAGCCTTTGAACTACTCTTGGGATATGTACCACAAGGGAGTGTGGATTCCCGAAATTAACATGATTCCCAACGAGGACATGCACGTAACCGTGGCATGCCCGTGGTGGTGGCATACAATGCGGACGGGGAATCATGAACTCAATAAAGACCTTTCCAATCGATTAAGGCAGGCCTTGGTCATTGATTTTCATCACCCTTTCTTTTTGGAATTGGAAAGGATTGTATTACTGGGTGGCAAAACTTTGGTTGCATTGTGGCGCACAGTGGGAGATCGCATCGTGGAGGTTGAAGAGGATGGAAGCAATGCGATTGTGGTATGCGATCGACACGCAACCACGATTGATCCAATGGTTCGGCTGCGGCGAGAAATAGTAAAATGCTTCACTAGCGACAATCACGAGCACAACTTTCGTCCCCTGACGCACCAGCATAGGAAGAACCAGGCCAGTCTCGATACAAATGCAACATTAACAGAGCCTCTCTCAAAAACCAACACCAATCCCCCACCCCCGATTCCACCACCCGGAAAGCCAGTCCGTACACATACAATAGAATCAAAAACGCCGGGGCTTGGTAGCGGCGATGGCTTTATTCATACCACTCTGTGTCGATTACCACTTGATTGCTTTTCCACGCAAGACGTTGAGTTAGAACCAATTCATCGATTATGTCGAGAAGCAACAGCAACTTACAGCGGTCACAGGATGTTTGTTCATAAATTCAGGTTCGTCGAAACAACAGGTGAAGGTGGCGACAGTAACCCTTGTAAAAATCCGCGCTTTGACGTTCAAATTGAGGCCCCTCTAAAGGTTGTCCCACGAAAGACGACGTCAGAAGGGAGTGTAATTGGAGACGGTATGGTATCAAGTAGTGGTCACAACAATAGCGGCGTGGGTCTATCTAGCGCCTTTGAACGAAATGCTCTTACCACTGGACGCGCTCCCGATCTGCTATTGCATGGACGGAGAGAAGGTTTAGCAAACAACCCTGGAGGGATCGAGGGACTTTTCGATCCACCAAATAGCGGAAATTAAGACTAGCTCCACACAACTAATGCAGCAATCTACCTTTGGATTTGTCTCTAGTTATCATGGATCTTATCTAGAAAAATTTTGAAAGTGATTATGCTCATATCATATAGGCTTGAACGGAAATCAGTACAAATTTTTCGAAAGTGTTCGTTCCTTCATTTCAAAAAGGCGCTTGAATTAGACCTGGCGAGAATACCGGGTTTTGGACCCACCTTGTTTCTCATCATGCTCAGTAATTCAGCCAGGAGTGCACTTGAGGTACAATCCATTCCCGCAGACGGCCCCTTAACAATCAATGGATAGTTTTGATATCGGTGCGTGAAAAATCGGACGCACTCAACGGTCGGAGGTGTGGTAGCGAAGACATGGTTGAAAGGAACTTGTTCAATTTTAATCTCCACTAATCCTGTTGCCACATCAACACTCCCGACGTGCCGTAGGACACAACCTTGGTCTGTCGCAACTTTGACACGGGACCGGACTTCTTCGTCTATAGCTCCTTCAAACGCGCTGTGGTTTGTTATAGGTTCTCCCCCCTCGGGAATATTAATAATCGTTTGGCTACGTTTTCGAATTTCGTCGTGCGTCACGTTTTTTGCTACACCAAGCTCCTTGGCTAAGACCATCATAACACAGGATGCGTAATCGTTTCCAAGATCGAGGGACAAATCCTTCTCCATCAAACCCATTGACATGGCCTCTTTCACGGCCTGGGAAAAAGAACATGCCTCATCCATTTCCTTTCCACCGATGATATCTCCTTTAAATGCTCCATTTGTGAATTCCTTATCGCATTCGCTGCTTCGAGCGAAATTTGGTGGCGGAGAAATTCTAAACATAATGTAAGACATGGCGACTGAGACAATACCATCGACACGACGGATCTTATCTCCCGAATTTAGGAGGGTGCGGATTGTACTGATGACGGGAAGCCCACCACAGACAGTAACCTCTCTGAGATATTGAGCAGACATCTTTCCGCGAGCCTTCTCGGCGGCTTCGATTTCTTCTGAGATTTCCTTCTTACCCGTCATCCCGGTAATGTTAGCTGTCACAACGTGAACCCCCTCGGAGAGCCACGAGGGATGAAATCGACTTGCCTCGATATCATTCGTGCAGTCAAAAATAACATGATGTGCGCAATCCTCGCGAACAAAGTTGTCAAGTAGCTTGCCTAAGTCTTTGTGGGACGAGCTGACTAGTTCTGGGTCACCATCGCTGGTGGTTTCTTTCTCAAAGGAAATTGTTTGTGGTTCAGTTGACGAAGAGGGGTTTATGGCAGCTCGAAGAGCACCAAGATTGATCGAGTCATTTCCGTTGTGGTTCTGGAGCTGAAAGATGTTGGTGTTGTGGCTATCCATGGCCACTGCGCAAACTTGCAGGTCAATTTCGAACGAAGACCACAACGTCCGGCGTTGAACTTCTAATAATCGAAGTAGGGATTCTCCGAGTGGGTTGTTCATTCCGACAATTCCTACTCGAACCGTCGTATGGGATAATCGAAAGGCTGCATGAAGTGCCCTCAATGCACGGGTCGATTCAGAGGATGCAACAACAATAGAAATGTTCCTCTCCGAGCAACCTTGCGCGATGGCAAAGATGTTTATCTGGGCATCTCCCAGTGCCGAAAAGAATCGTCCGGCAACTCCCGTCAATTCAATCATTCCATCACCAACAGCAGCTACGATGCTACATGGAACATTAACATCTATTTTGGAGATTCTGTTTTTGTCTAGTTCTTTCTGGAATTCTTCCTCAATGGCTTCCCTAGCCCTTTGTGCGTCCTCTTCTGGCGTAGCAAAGGTGATGCTGTGTTCGGAAGATGCCTGGGAAATCAGAATGACGTTGATTCCTGCTTGCTCCAGCGTCCCAAAAATCCGCTTTGCACAACCTTGAACCCCAATCAACCCCGAGCCCTCAACGTTGATGAGAGCAACTTTGTCGATGCTCGAAAAACCACAGACACAGGAATCAGATTGGGTGTTAGTCACACTAGAAGTATAGATTCGTGTTCCACGGAATCCGGCATTGAAGGTATTGCGGATGAAAATAGGGATCTGCGGATCACTAGAAATAGCTGGTTGCATTGTTTTCGGATGAATGACCTTAGCACCAAAGTAGGCGAGCTCCATGGCTTCGTTATAGGAAACCTCCGGCACTGCGTGAGCCCCTGGAACGCGCCTTGGATCGGCACTAAGGACTCCGTCGACGTCTGTCCAAATCGTAATGTTGGTCGATTGCAAGAGACGACCCATAATTGCGGCCGAGTAATCTGACCCATCCCGCTGTAGCGTTGTTGCAACTCCCTCTGTGTTGGAGGCAACGTAACCAGTAATGACAAAGTGTAACCGGGCCTTACTCTTGTCGCTACTATTGTGTCTAGCAACTTCTTCCTCATAGACTTTTCCAAGTTTGTCCTGACTCGTCTTCCATTCGACTGCACCGTCTTGAATGGCTTCCTCATCGATGGTGATGATTCGTCGGGCATCGATAAAGATGAATTTATCTTTTGATTCTTTGTTTATTTGTGCTCTCTTTTGCAAGACCCTCGACAGGATGCGTGCGCTCCACAATTCTCCGTATCCACTGACCAGTTCTGAGATCCGCTGTGCCTGCCATTTCATCAATGCAACTGTCTTCAGAATATCTCGGATGTCGTCGAGATCGGTCTTGACAATGGCTTGTAATTCGTTATAATCCCCGGAACTTTCGTCGTTGCTTCCAAATAATTGCTCTAGACAAACTAAATGTTTCGTCTGAACCAATCCCAAAAGTCGATCCACCTCCTCTTGGTCCCGTCGTGCTGCTGCCTCTACAGATTGCAACAAGAGGTCTGTTGTCTTTGGTTTTCCGCCCATAGCCGAAACCACAACTGCTAAGCATTGACTTTCATCGAAATCATTTTTGTCGTCGTGAATCCCCAGCTGGTCCTCAACTATTTTTGCTGCACTTCTGTAGCAATCGGCGTTGGCGACGCTTGTTCCCCCAAATTTGTGAACCTGCCAAGTCTTTCCGGCAAAGCCGGTCCAGGATTGATCCTCTTGCAAAAGAAGGGACATTTTTTCAATCGGAAGTAGATTCTTTGCTTTAGTTGTGAGATTTATTTTATCTTCTCTTCTTTTTCCTTCGGAAGATGTTGTGCGGTATTTTGTATTTTCGAAACGTGCCTTTTGACGTACATATGGATGGACGCTGTTATTCCTGGGATTTTATCTAGCCGTTGGATCGCATTGTTGGGAGCCCAGATGAGAGGATGTCACTTTCCAAACCAAAGCAAACAACGAAAAGCCCACCATGAGATACTTTTCCTTGATTGCTGCACAGCTCATTCTTCAAATCGCCTCAGTTTCTTCTGCTATTGTCTTGGAAAAAATGACCATTAAACAGTAAGGAGAGATAAAAAAGAATTTATGGATAACCATGGCACTAACGGCCGCAGCGAAAATCACCAGACGAGTCCTCTCACCAGCGTTCCCTGCTCTTTTCCAACACAAAACCAAAAATGTACTTCTTTTCTACTCCAGCGTCTTGGTTCCCATTGTGATGGAGGCCGAAGCCAAACCCTTTGTGGAACACCTCAAGCTAAAACCTGTCGAGGACATTTTTCCTCCACAGACACCCTTTGTTGCCTATTCGGGTTCCATCAGCAACACCAAGGTCACTGTCGTAACAATGGGAAAGGACAGCGTCTACGAAACGGGTGTTGATAATGTCGGAACCGTTCCTGCAAGTCTGGCTACCTTTTTGGCCGTTGAAAAGATGAAGGGAGGAAAGGAACCTGTTGATTTGGTACTGAATGGTGGAACCTGCGGCGGATTTAAACGCATGGGTGGTGAAATTGGAGATGTCTTTTTGACAAAAGGTGTGGCAAACCATGATCGTCGCATCGGGATCCCTGGATTCGATAAGTACGGAATCGGAAGTCTTTCTTCGGAAATCGATCCCTCGGCAATGGCAGAGGCCCTTGGATACAAAACGGGCGTCTGCACGACCGGAAACTCTTTGGACAAAACCGATACCGATGATGAGTATATGAAAAACAACGAAGCTAGTGTCAAGGACATGGAAGCAGCGGCCATTGCTTGGGTTTGCAAGATGAACGGGTTGCCTTACTTGGGTGTTAAAGTCATCACCGATATTGTGGATGGGGGTGTCCCCAGCCACGAGGAGTTTATGGAGAATTTGGCAAGCGCCGCCAAGAGCCTCCAATCCGCGCTACCAAAGGTTTTGAACTATGTCTGCGAAAACAAGGACAGCGCCGGAGAACTATAACATAGCTTGAGTTGCTACATAAAGTGGCCTCCCGTGAACGAATGAAAAGCAATAACTTTTTACATTAAAATAAATAAATAAAACTACCATTATATACATACTGCCTTAAATCATTGACATTGCCATATACAATATGCCATAGACTATTGTTCTTCATTCACATCCATCTAACTACCTCTCCTCCTCCTTCCCAAATGCTCACCCAATAATAAGCATCAAACGTTCTATCAGCGTATTTTTACGCAACGCTGTCCTCTATTGTTCACCAGTGCCGTTTTTACTTGCCTTTCTTTTTACCTTTGGACGCCTTTGTCTTGTCAGAAGAGGTCTTGCCTTTTTTACGTTTGGGCGCCTTGGTCTTAATTTTGGACGTCTTGCCACTCTTGCCACTCTTGCTTTTGGGGCATAACTCTCCGACTTCTTTGCAAACAGTCTTCGTGATCCAATCGTTAACTTCACTCACACGCACAAATACATCAGCTTTATCTCCAATGCAGTACAGTTCCGTAGTTCCATTCTGTTGTAAGAACTATAAAATAGATAAGTTGAGTGATTTGTCTCATGTTCTTTCTATCAAACAAAATGTATTTTACTCACACTGAATGTCGTATCTGGTACGAAGTCCATAATGCCAACTTGTACTGAGGTACCATCAGGGTAGTCCAACATCAATGGACCACCTGTTTCATCACACATATAGTTAGTATCAGTAGATGTAGAGTATGATGAGTTCACAGATCATAGAATCTGCGTCTTATCCGTTCTTACCTGAATCACCGTAGCATACACCTTTATTTTTAGTATAAGCACACAACTGGTTGTCTGCAATTGTTTCAGCCGCAGAAGTGCACAGTTCATTTTCATTTCCCACGTACCCAAGGGAAACGGTGAGTGGTATAGGAGAAGCAGATGATGTGTCTACCCCCCCAATCGCATTATCTTCTCCATCCTCATTGGGCTCGGGGTTGGTGACTCCTCTACCAATTGCTATCAATTTGTCGCCAGCTACGGGGACTTTGTCATCTTTGTTCAACGTCACTGGTTCGATATCTGTGATTGTGTCATCCTCCGCAAGAAAAATCAGGGCTAGGTCAAAATAAGAATTGACACCATCATCGTTTACGCCAGGTTGCCAATCAGGATTACGGACCACATATGCAGTGGTGTTCTTGTCGCATGGTGCCGCAAACACGTCGTTTGTGGCACCATTTTTCCCCGCACAAATTGGCAAGTAGGTTCCGCCTGGTACATCGCTAATATTATAGTTACCTATGTTCACAACACTAGTTGTGAACTCTTTAAACTCATAACATTGATCAGAGCAAGAAGGTGCACCTGGGCCTAGTATGAGAGGGGTGTTACATCTGACTTCAACACTGTAAAAATCTCCTTCTGAATACATGGTGCAACCGCCGTTATTCATTTTAGTAAAGCAGTCTGTATGTTTCATTGAATGTTAGACGAAACTCTTAGCTGGCGAATACTACATAACATCATACCAAACAGTATCGCATAATACTCACGGGCGGCCGTTAGAATAGCTCGCGGTGAAATGATTGTACCGCCGCATCGAGCTTTATAGTTGGTTATCGGGGTATCAGGAAGAACCAGCCCCCCACTGGGATTGAATGACTGCCCAATACTAACGAGGTAGTTGCGAGTACCTCGTGGCAAAGGATCCTCCGGTGCATTAATTATAGCGGAGGCTGGCGAGCGCCCGGCAGAAATGATGGCTAAGATCGCAGCGAAGATCTTCATCTTCGATAACTGTTGGTAGAAAGTATGATATCCTGGTTTAATCTGATGCATCAAGTCCCTCAATGGATATTACGTGATTTGTGAAATCGTTTAGAGTGGCATATTTGAAATAAGAAGTCGGATGTCAAGAACTTTCTTGTGGGTGTAAATATACGTATCTTCTAGTACTAAATACGTCGTAACTATTAATCTAAAAAGTCGTTTGATATCCAGGCAGAGTTACAGAAACATTTCCTGCGCGCGGAGCTAAATTTTTAAAATGGGAAGCGAAAATCGGTAACAGAGAGTGTCTCTGCCGATCTATCTGACGAAAGCTATCCCTCCGACACTTCCCATGGAACATCTCCCAGGCTGTTGCGTATAAAAAGAAGGACACAAAAATGATATCATCACTGCAATCGAACGCTCTACCTCTGAGCTACAAGTGCTTTTTTGGGGAAAGCACCCGACGTGAATCGAACACGTGACCATTCGAACATTGCGGTTTGTGCGTCGCACGAGCGTTTTTCAAGTATATATACAATTACGTTTCTAAAGTTTTATCTCGCGACTCCACACAAAGCGATCTGCTTCTGGCTCTGCTTGAGTATGGTTGGCAATTGTCTCCAGTTGCACTGGCTGAGTGTTGGGTGTGTCTCGGCTCTTTTGTATCTCAGCCAGCTATGGAGCTGCCTCCCACCCCCCAAGTGCCACAGCGAGGGCCATGGCTGCGCCGGGCAGGCCAGGCGCGACAATGAGCCCACCATGAGCTCAAGTGGTGCCAACCACTAGCATTGCGTGGAGGGAGGAGGGCTCAACTTCTGTCATTTTGAGCTCTTGCCTCGTGTGGCTTGCATGATTGCCCTGGGGGGGGTGGGCACCGCTGTCCCCACCAGGCTGTGAGGCCTGTGCCAACCGCCCACCAACTCAAAAGGCTCAGCAGCCAAGGCAGCACACAGCCAATGAGTGCATTGGTCGCAGGCCCAATTGATTGTCTTCCATGGCTTGTGTGCCGACACAACATGAGAGAGAACAAAAACCAGAGTAATGCCCCAGAAACCGGCAATCCGTGATTGAGTCAGTCAGTCGTGCCTCGCTCTCGGTGATTTCCATCGCAAATCGTTTCTCCTCACCGAAACCGCCTACTAGCCAAACAGGACACATCATCTCAACCAATCTTAACGAACCCAAACCTGCTTCCGAATCGTCACAACAAAGTGGTATAGTTTCTCTTCCTTGCAACCTCATAATCTACACAGCAATCTGGAGGGTCCAACAATAAAGATGGCAATGATAAGCAATGCCGTGAATAAAATCCCGTGTTGTATTTGCGGCACGATGATTCTTCCGAACGCCGCCAATCAGTGTCCGTCCTGTCTCGCTCAAAATTTTGACCTCAAGAGCATGGTCCAGGGAAACACGGTGGGAGATCCCATAATCGTGAAGCAGTGTCGACAGTGTCGGAGATTCAACTCACGGGTAGACTCGGACCATTATCAATACTGCGAACCAGAATCAAGCGAACTCATGTCTATCTGTCTCAAGCACGTACCAATACTCAACAAGAAGGGACATTCCAACCAGACCTACAACAAGATCCACATTGTTGATGCCATCTGGATTTGGACAGAACCGCATAGTATGCGTCTCAAAATCCGTCTTACCGTCCGCACCGACATTGGCGAGGTCACAATACAACAGCGAGTACCGGTCCTCTTTCAAATAAAATGGAAAATGTGCAGCAACTGCGATCGACAATACACCAACCGAACGTGGCAAGCACTCGTTCAGTTACGACAAAAACGGGAAAATGGTTCCAGCCGAAAGGGACTGGCCGCCCTCGAAATGGCGCTGAGCAAGCCATCAAACCGTGATTTGCGAAACACCGTCTTGAAGATCGATTCCTCCCGACACGGGCTGGATTTCTATTTCTTGTCGCTCCCACAGGCACAGCACTTTGCGCACTTTCTCGCGAGGCTGGCCCCGCTGAAGATCAAAACGTCGTCCAAGCTCGTTTCGACAGATTCCCATAACAACACAGCCAACGTAAAGCACACGCTAACCTGTGACGTGGTCCCGCTCTGCCGAGACGATTTGGTGCTGGTTCAAAAGGAATCCAGAAGCTTGCTCGGCGGCCGGCTTGCATTAGTGACCAAAGTGGCAAGTGTTGTGCACATGATTGATGCGTCCCCGAAACGGTCTCCGTCCAACCACATTGATGCAATGGATATCACCGCCGAGGCCTACCACAAAAACGGAGGCGGCGGTGGCACAGCTAGTGCCAACGACAAGGGCTGCTATTCGATCCTTCAAACCGCCGAACGATTAGTTCCCTTCGTGGTCCTGGACGTGGAATTATGCGGAGAAAGCGAAAATAATGCCTATGGAGAACCCAATCCTCTCTATGAAGGACCCTCCAGTGGTGTGGAAAAATATGCCCTGGCCGACGTCCAGCTAGCACGGGAGTCGGACCTGGGAGCTAACGATGAGGTCTTGAGCTGCGTGACGCATCTGGGGCATTTGATCCAGCCTGGGGACGTCGTTTTGGGTTATGATCTGGTAGCAACTGCCTCGAGTCTCAATACGACGGTCCACAAAGCCGGTTCCACCAAGAAGGGTTCGTCCTTTATGGGGGCAGCTAGCGTTGTAGGACTCGAGGAGGTTCTTAATTCGAATGTTGTGTTGCAAGACGTTGTATTGGTCAAGAAAATTTCCGCCAAGGAACAAAAGCAAAGGGAGCTTGCTGAGGACCTGGAAACACGACAAGCCGACCACAAACACGATATAGATCAAGCGAAGCCGACAGGAAAAATGTCCAAGAAGAAGCTCCGGAGGCAGCGCAAGCGAGATAAGCGTCAGCGAGAACTGGAGGAATCTGCAGCACGGATGGGATTCCTGGATGACCTAGCCGAGATCCAAGCGTCCCGGGACGAGATACAAAACGAAAACGAGGATGAAGACGATCGGCAGCATGATTTTTCCAAGCAACTGGCCGAGGATCCCGAGCTGGAGGCCGAACTACGGGCTGTGGAGAAAGAACTAGCAGAAGCCTATCCCGAAAAACCTGGGCAAACGAGTGACGATGAGGATGATACACAACAAGAAACTCTGAGCAGCACCAGCTGATCCCGTTCGGTCTAAACCGCTAGAAAAACATTTTTTCTTGAAGCTACTTTTCTAGTTCGCACTTGTATTTGTCGCAGGTACAGCTATTTCGTTGTCGTAAATTGTATTGAAAACAAAATGTATGACGTAGCTAATCGTATAGTATTAAAGGCAAAACGCCAAATCAGTTCTGAGGAAATCAAGTAAACCAAAAGCAACCGTTTGATTGGTGTGGTCACCCTCTTCCTGGAAATTTATGCACGCTATGATTAACGAAAATATAATGCACGGCTTTCTCTGGTTGAAATATTGTTTGACTGCAGTTGAGACCGTGGGTTGCAGATTAATCCTCAAGAATTTTTGCCTTGTTCTTGCGCCGTGGA
>Ga0115013_10000902_pt1 | contig 17582 bp, 19 predicted proteins | sample SouAtlMetagenome_2_FD_88686 | JGI IMG/M metagenome (GOLD analysis project Ga0115013, IMG submission 88686) | Marine eukaryotic phytoplankton communities from Atlantic Ocean - South Atlantic ANT15 Metagenome | ecosystem: Environmental > Aquatic > Marine > Oceanic | place: South Atlantic Ocean...
GGCGTGAATCCCGATCTCCTGTCCCAGATGGAGCGCATGATCCCGCTGGGCCGGGTCGGCACTCCGGAAGAAGCTGCCGGTGCCGTCTATCTGTTCTGTGCGCCGGAATCGAACTTCATTTCGGGGCAGCACGTCATATGTGGCGGCGGTTTCGTGATCTAAAGCATTTGCCCGGAGCCGATAACGGGGTCCGGGCAAGCACATTGTTGTCTGGGCGGCCTCTTGGCGGTCGCCCATGCGGAATTTCCCGCAAACTCCAATCGGGCACGATTAAGACGATTGACTCACTTGCGCTATTGACCTAACAGGCGTTAGTTAGGCGCTGAGGCGAAACGAAGGTCTATGGCACAAAGCACTGCAAGCAAAGTCAACGAGACATCGCGCAGCGCGGTCGGACGGGACGGGGTGCTGGACATTGCCGCGCGGCTTTTCCGCGAACAAGGCTACGGGTCCGTTTCGCTCCGAAAAATTGCCGAGGCCGCCGGGATCAAGGCGGGTAGCATATACTATCATTTCGGTTCCAAGGACGAGATCGTCGCGGCCGTTCTTGATGCAGGGATTCGGGTCGTTCACGCGAGTATGAGAGACGCCATCACCGACCTGCCAGCCGATACCGATGGCGAAACGATCCTGCGCTCTGCGATCCGGGCGCATTTGCGCGCGCTTCTTGATGTGAGCGATTATACATCGGCGAATGTGCGTATTTTCGGGCAGGTGCCGCAATCCGTCCGGGATGCCAACTTGCCCACGCGAAGGGCCTATGAGGCAGAGTGGGACAGTCTTCTGTCCCAGCTTAAGAAAGATGGCACGCTGAAGCAAGACGTCGATATCCGTCGCCTGCGCCTGATGCTGATCGGTACATTGAACGCCACGCTCGATTGGTTCGACCCGGACCGCGGTAGCGCCGATGCGTTGTCACGCACCTATGCCGATGTGTTCCTCAACGGGATACTCCAAAGACAGGATACCTGACTTCATGGCACGTCTTGAAACAGCGGTGCTGACCGCATCAGAGACCTACACCCGCAACCACGCCGCACAAAGCGAGCGCGTCGAAACGCTGCGCGCGCGGATCGCCGAAGCAACGGCTGGCGGCCGCCCCGACATGGTCGCGCGGCATCGCAAGCGCAGCAAGCTGTTGGTTCGCGAACGGATCGACCTGCTGGTGGATACGGGCACTGCGTTTCTTGAGCTGTCGTCGCTTGCCGCCTACGGTCAATACGGGGGCGAGGTGCCCGGTGCGGGAATCGTGACCGGTATCGGGATCGTCCACGGGCTTCCCTGCGTTGTGATCGCCAACGATGCGACAGTGAAGGGTGGGTCTTTCTATCACGAAACCGTGCAGAAACACATCCGCGCCCAGGAAATCGCAGCCGAGAACCGGCTGCCCTGCCTCTATCTGGTGGATTGCGGCGGTGCCTATCTGCCAGAGCAGGACCGGGTTTTCCCCGATGCCCGCCATTTCGGCAATTCCTTTTATCGTCAAACCAACATGTCCGCGAGCGGCCTGCCGCAGATCTCGGCGGTCTTTGGAGGCTGCACGGCCGGTGGGGCCTATATCCCGGCCCTGTCGGACGAAGTCATCATGGTACGCGGCAACGCACGCATCCATCTGGGCGGCCCCTCGATCGTCAAGGTGGCGATCAACGAAGAGGTTGATGGAGAAACATTGGGGGGGGCCGAGATGCATTCGCGCGTCTCCGGTGTGTCTGACCATCTGGCCGAGGACGAGTATCATGCGCTTGCTCTGATGCGCGACATCGTATCCGAACTGGGCCTGTCGCGCCCGATGGGTCCCGATGCAACCTGCGCGCCGCCGGCGCGCAACCCAGAGGAACTGCTTGGCGTCATCAGCGCCGATCGCAAACAGCCCTATGACATGCGCGAGGTTCTGCTGCGCATGATCGACGCCGGCGAATTCCGCGAATTCAAGCCCGGATGGGGTGAGACGCTGGTCTGCGGCACCGCGCGGATTCACGGCTATCGAGTGGGCATTCTCGCAAATAATGGGGCGCTTGTGTCCGACAGTTCGCTCAAGGGCGCGCAATTCGTGTCGATGTGCGATCAACGCAACATACCGCTTTTGTTCCTCCACAACATCTCGGGCTTCATGGTCGGCACCGAAGCCGAGCGCGGCGGCATTGCCAAAGACAGTGCCAAGCTGGTCTATGCCATGTCGGTTGCCAAGGTGCCGCGCCTGTCGGTCCTCTTGGGCGGCTCATACGGGGCAGGCAACTACGGCATGTGCGGACGTGGTTTCGCCCCGAATTTTCTCTTTGCCTGGCCCACGGCGGAACTGGCCACCATGTCTGCCGACATCGCCACAAATGTGATGCTGGAACTGCGCCGCCAGAAAGGGGGCGACCCGGGCAAGATGGAGGCCGACATGAAGCTGATCGAGGAGCAGGTTCGGGCCCAGTATGGTGAACAGTCCGATCCCTATTATGCCACCTCGCGGCTTTGGGATGACGGGCTGATCGAACCCGCGCAAACCCGCGATATCCTTGGCCTGTGCCTGGCCATCGTGACATCGGTGCCCGAAGCCGGTCGCCATACGCCTGTATTCAGAATGTGAGGCTTCAAGTTGACCAATACCTACAACACGATCCTTGTCGAAACCGATGCGCGCGGCGTCGCCACGCTGACGCTCAACCGCCCCGACAAACACAATGCGCTGAATGGCGAATTGATCGCAGAGCTATACGATGCCGCCGAAAAGCTGGCTGCAGATGACGATGTGCGTATTGTGGTCCTGACCGGCGCGGGCAAGAGCTTCTGCGCGGGCGGCGATTTCAACTGGTTCGCCTCTAACGTCGAGAAAACCCGTAGTGAAAGGGTCGCACAAAGCGCCACGCTGGCGCTGCTGTTGCGCCGTCTTGACACGCTGCCTAAGCCCTTGATCGGGCGGATCAACGGCCCGGCCTACGGTGGCGGTGTCGGCATGATCTCCGTCTGCGACTACACCATCGGCGCCGAAGACGCGCGCTTCGGTCTGACCGAGGTCAAACTGGGCCTTCTGCCCGCGAATATATCGCCTTATGTGGTGGCCCGCATCGGCAAGGTGCATTCGCGTGAAACCATGCTGTCAGGGGCGTTGTTCGACACGGTCCGCGCCGAGCGGATCGGTCTGTTGACCGAAGTTGTCGCGCCGACCGACCTGGACGCCACGGTGAACCGGTTGGTGCATGATCACCTTCAGGCCGCGCCGGGTGCCGTGGCCGATACCAAGGCGCTGATCGCCTATGTCGCGTCCCACGATCTGGAGACCAATATGATCTACACCGCCGACCGGCTGGCCGATGCGTGGGAGACGGAGGAAGGTATCGAAGGCATCAACAGCTTCATCAACAAGGGCGTTCCGTCATGGCGGGTGAAATGAGCTTCACCCGCGTTTTGATCGCCAACCGGGGCGAGATTGCCCGGCGCATCCAGCGCGGGTGCCGCAAACTGGGGCTGGAAAACGTAGCGGTGTTCTCAGAGGCGGACCGCGACGCGCCCTTCGTGGCCGAGGCCGATCATGCCGTCTGCATCGGCGGAGCCGCCCCGTCGGACAGTTATTTGAACGTCGAGGCCATCCTTGAGGCCGCGCGGGCGACGGGCGCGGGTGCGGTGCACCCGGGCTATGGTTTTCTGTCTGAGAATGCCGGTTTCGCGGCGGCGGTCGAGGCGGCGGGCCTTGTGTTCATCGGGCCGGAACCCGACGCTATCGCGCGGATGGGCTCCAAGATCGAGGCCAAGGCTGCCGCCGAAGCCGCAGGCGTGCCCGTCCTGCCCGGCTATCGCGGCGAGGATCAGTCCGACGCGCGCCTGCTGCAAGAGGCCGAGGCGCTTGGCACCCCCTTTCTGGTCAAGGCCAGCGCCGGCGGCGGCGGACGCGGGATGCGGCTTGTCTCCGATCTGGGCGACGCACCCGAAGCGATTGCATCTGCCCGGGCCGAAGCGCAGAGCGCCTTCGGCGATCCGGCGGTGTTCCTCGAACGCTATGCGCCCCGTGCCCGCCACGTCGAAGTGCAGGTTCTGGGCGACACTCACGGCACCGTGCTGCATCTGGGCGACCGCGATTGTTCGCTGCAACGCAACCACCAAAAGCTGATCGAAGAAGCCCCCGCCGCCGATCTTCCCGAGGCTGTGCGCGACCGCATGCGTGCTGCAGCGGTGCGGTTGGCGCTGGCGATCGGCTATCGCTCCGCCGGGACGGTGGAATACCTCTATGACCCCGGGCGCGGTGAATACTACTTTCTGGAAATGAACACCCGCTTGCAGGTCGAACACCCCGTGACTGAGGCAATCACCGGCATCGACCTTGTTGAATGGCAGTTGCGCATCGCGCGGGGCGAGCCGCTGACACTGGCGCAATCGGATGTGAAATTCGACGGGCACGCGATTGAAATCCGCATCGCCGCCGAAAACCCGGCCGAGAATTTCCGCCCCGAAACGGGCGAGATCAGCCTTTGGGCTCCGCCCGCCGGCGTGCGGCTCGATACCGGGGTCGAGGCAGGCTCGGTCGTCAGCCACCATTACGATTCGATGATTGCCAAGCTGATCGTCCACGCGCCGGACCGGGCCGGTGCGATCCGTCAGGCGGTCGTCGCAATGGATGCCTTTGCCGTCGGTGGCGTCGGTCTGAACCTGGCCTATCAGCGCGCGTTGCTGACACACCCGGATTTTGAGGCGTTCCGTCACCATACCTCGGGCCTGCCCGAGATGTTTCCAGGCGGCTGGACTGAACCGTCCGCTGATCCCCGGGACATGGCCTTTGCCGCGATGGCGCTGCATCTGCGTCTCGTGCCGGCGGGCGCGTCGCCCTGGGAAAGCCTGGGGTCATGGCGACTCACAGCCCCTGCGAGACAGTCCGGCGCGGCCTTCTATTGGGACACAACCAAAGACGAACCGATCCGCATGAACGGCTCCGGGTCGGGGTTGACTGCCATTCAGCCGGACGGCCAGACCATCACGGTCGAGAGTGCCGCTTTAACAGGATGCCGACTGAGCGGACGCATCGATGGGGTTCCGTTTTCGCGCATCGCTTACGTCGTGCGCGCGCCGAGTCACTGGCGAGTGCACCTGCAAACCCCTGCTGGAATGACCGCGACAGACCTGCGTACGCTGGAAGACCAGCATCTGCAACGTGCCACCGGCGGGTCTGGCGTCGCTGACCTGTTGTCCGCACCCATGCCCGGCGCCGTGGCCGAGGTGCGCGTCGCACTCGGCGACCGCGTCAAAGCCGGTGACACCCTGGTGGTGCTTGAGGCCATGAAGCTGTTGCAAAGCCTGCCCGCGCCGGTCGCGGGCGTGGTGACTGAAATCTATTGTGCACCCGGCGATACGGTCGCCGGGCACGCCCCACTTATCAAACTCGATCCAGAGGAAAACACATGACCAGACAAGACAGCATTACTCAGGTCACCGGCCCGTTCAACGAAGACCTCGAGTTGATCCGCAACCAGTTGCGCCGGTTCATTGAAGCCGAGGTGATCGCCAAGGCCGAGCCTTGGGAGGAGGAGGGCAAGGTACCCCGCGACGTGCTGCGCCGGATGGGTGATCTCGGCGTGCTGGGGATGCGCTATGACGAACAGTATGGCGGCGCGGGGCTGGACGTGATGTCCAGCGTGGTTTTGGCCGAAGAGGTCGGGCGATCCACTTTCGGCGGGTTCTCGGCCACGGTTCTGGTCCACACCGACATGGCCTCGCCGCATCTGGAAAACGCCGGCACGCCCGAACAGAAGGCGCGCTGGATGCCGTCGATCGTCTCGGGCGAAATGATCACCGCCGTTGCTGTGACTGAACCGGGCGCGGGCTCGGACGTGGCCGGCATGCGCACCCGCGCGGTGCGGGACGGGTCGGACTGGGTGCTGAACGGCACCAAGATGTTCATCACCAACGGCGTGCATGGCGATCTCTACTTTGTCGGTGCCAAGACCGATCCCGATGCCAAGGGGTCGCGCGGGATCACCATGTTCGCGGTCGAAAAGGGCACGCCGGGCTTTTCGGTGGGCCGGGCGTTGAATAAGACCGGCTGGCTGTGCTCGGACACTGCCGAACTGATCTTCGAAGAAGTCCGCATCCCGACCGAAAACGTTTTGGGCGAGGTCAACCACGGCTTCTATTCGGTAATGAAGAACTTCCAGAACGAACGCATCGTGCTGGGTGCGATGGCCTGTGCCGAGGCGCAAACCGCGCTGGACATAACTGTGGATTACGTCAAGCAGCGCAAGGCCTTTGGCGGCGCTCTTTGGGACAAGCAGGCCGTGCGCCAGCGACTGGCCGACTGTCAGACGCGGATCGTGGCAGGGCGTCAGCTGGTCTATCACGCCGCCGGTTTGGATGCCGCGGGCCGTGACTGCGTGAAAGAGGTCTCGATGGTCAAAGCCTATTGCGGCGAACTGGTGAACAGCGTGCTCTATGACTGCGTCCAGTTTCATGGCGGTATGGGCTATATGCGCGAAACACCGGTGGAACGCATGTCACGCGATGCCCGTGTGCAGGCCATCGGCGGCGGGGCGAGCGAAGTCATGTTGGAAGAAGTCGCCAAGCGCATGTGAGCTTACTATCCAAAAAAGTAACAATCTACAGAAACAAGGACGAAAAAGATGAATCTGGAAACCACTCAAAGCCGATCAGTCGCAAGACTGACCCGAGAGATCTCGATAATACTCGTCGGCACAATTCTTCTGACAATATCCGCCAAAATCGTGGTGCCGTTCTACCCCGTACCTATGTCTACACAGACCTTGGTTGTCTTGGGTCTGGGTCTTTTCCTGGGGCCGGTGCGTAGTAGTCTTGTTGTTGTGACATACCTTTTTGAAGGTCTGCTTGGCCTGCCGGTCTTCGCAGGCACGCCTCCGGCTCCGGCAGGACTGGCATATATCGCGGGTCCCACAGGCGGATACCTGGTAGGCTTCGCACTTGCAGCGGCGGCTGCCGGTTGGGTTGTTCAAGCACTGCAAGGACTTTGGCCTTCATTCAGAGCATCTGTCGCGGTCTTTTCGGGCTCGATACTCATGTATTGCGCAGGGCTGTTCTGGTTGGGTGGCTTTGTCGGTTATGGCGAGGAATTGCTGAACGCCGGGCTTTACCCATTCCTGATCGGGGATCTGACGAAGGCGACAATTGCTGTAGTTCTGTATTCTGCTTACCATAATCGCCGCGCTGTGTGACTGCCAGCCCAAGACCGTATCAGACTGTTTTAGTCTCATACGGTCTTAGTCCGATATAAGTTGAAATGGTCCGATGCCAGATTTGGTAGGCACCGGACGCCAGCCTGAGGTTTCCGGCGCCATGCGAGAGCAACGCACAAAACTGTGCGAACCGGATTGTTCGCAATCAATAACTGGTCGCACACAATGAAAAGAAGCAGCATGTTTTTCTCAGAGCCGGAGCCTTGCCGCGCGAAGGGAGTCGAATTGGCCCCTGGAATTCTGAGGATCGTCGCGAACAATCCCGGAAAGATGACCTACCACGGGACAAATAGCTACATCATTGATACGCCTGATGGTCGGTTCATAATCGACCCCGGCCCAGCAGAAGACAGTACACATTTCGAGGCAATCATCGAAAATTTGGGGGCCAAACCATCCGGGATTCTGCTCACACACCACCATTCTGATCATTTTGGAGTCGTCCCAGCCCTGCGAGCACGGACAGACGCACCTGTTTATGCCTCACGGGCATTCCCTGACGATGCATTTCGACCTGACCGGTTTCTGGAGGACGGACAGGTCATTGCCGGTCTTACCGTCCTGCACACACCTGGTCACGCGAGCGACCACCTTTGTTTCGCGAGACCTGACGGAGTGCTCTTCACGGGCGACCACGTTATGAGCTGGAACAGTTCGATCGTCAGCCCCCCTGACGGAAACATGCACGACTACTGCGCGCAGCTACAGCGGCTGATTGAGCGCGACGATAGGATCTACTGTCCGGGGCACGGACCTATACTCCGGGATCCGCAACCTTACGTCAAACGGTTGCTTTCCAACCGCATGCGTCGCGAGGCGGAGATCCTCGCCCACCTCTCAAACACCCCGGGTTCGGTCCAGAATATCGCCGCTTCCGTCTACCAGAAAACCGACCCACATATCGCAATGGCCGCAGAACGAAACGTTGCGGCGCATCTGGAGAAGCTGTTGTCTGAGTCGCGGGTGGTACAAGATGGCGGAGTCTGGAAATTAACATAAGACGCATTATGCGACTAGCAACAAAACATTGAAATCATTTGAATTTCGCCCTCTACCTCCTCCCTGTGGGCGAACCTCTGGCGGCATCGGCTTTGCCGATGCCGCCTCTTTCACCGGGCTAGGATCGGATACGGCCGGTGCGTAGCGAGACGCTCTTGCAGCCAATCAATCCTTAAGAAAAAATGAAGGTACACAAGAACCAGTGAGTGTTAACAAGGAAGAAGCGGCTCCGGTCGCTCGACTGATCTGTAGTCGCATCAACCGGACGGTTGGCTGGGTTTATCGGTGGAACACGTCCGAGCTGTCGATCCTCTGGATCGGCGCCGCCCGCACCGCAGACCACATCGATCCACCTCTGCGCCCGGACATGCTTGCAGCTGCACAGGCCGTTACTTCGGATGAGGTAACACGCTTCCTGGAAAAGCTGTCGCGCGGGTGAACGATCTCATAATAGTCGCTCCATGTGCGATCGGCGGAATAATAGCGACAGACAAATTGACCCCCAAACAATAGTATATTATTGCAGGGTGCAGATTCGACCGTCAGCCGACTGAGTTCCTCGTCATGCGCAGTTTTCTTCGTCATTTTGCCTTCGCAACGATTGTGAGCACGGCTTCCCTCTTCGGCGCCTCGACCAATGCGTCGGCCCAGACCTACCCGATCGATTGCGCCATCCTACTCTGCCTCTCCGGCGGCTGGCCGGCATCAGAGCCCTGCTCCCGGGCGCGTGCAGAGTTCATCCGCCGGATCACGCCGTGGCCTGTCGAGCCCCCGCTGCAGATCTGGCGTTGCCCCATGGGGGCCTCCTTCAAACCTGAAGACGGTCCCGGTCGCACTCCGCGTGTCTTTGACATCCTCTTCTCCAACGCTGCTCCTCTGCCTCAGAGCCTTGCGGAATCTGACCCCGAGAAAGCTGACACCCTCTTGCCCGTCGTCCTGCGGTCGCAAGGTGTCCACCCCCTACCCCATCCTGACGGGTTCGCATTGCATCTGATCCAGGACCGCGCAGACATCGACATTAGTGGACCGGACTTCAATTTCGTCCGTTCTATCCGTGTCTACGATGTGCGTTACGCACGCCAAAACGAGTCCCGTGACAGCGATTGCAGCCGTTACGAATCCGTCCTTATCGGCACCTATGGAATCCAGGGCGATTTTTCCTGGTCTCGTTCGTCCGTCGCGGCGTTGCCCGAGGCCCATGTCGGCTTGGAACGTTGGGGCGATCATTGTCCCTCCATCTATCACCGCTCGGTCTTCGTCGACTGGCGCGACTACGAGGGCAATTACGGGTTCGAGCAGGTGAATTACTGAGCCGTTTGCCTCTGCGCCAAACCTGTACCAAAGACCGTGCATCGCAGCGCCCCATAACAATTCGTTTTTATCATTGCCCTTCGGTCCCACCGGGGCTTGATCTCGTCATACCGTCCGAGGCGACAAGCCAATCGCCTCGTCCTAAATCCGGTGATCGAGTTCCGTCGCCGCCTCGGCTGCCGCCAATAGCGTAACCGCATCGATCTGCAGAGCACGAGCGAGTACGATCAACTCAACCACGTCGACCCTACGCTCTCCGCTTTCCAGACGGGCGACGAAGGACTGGTGACATCTCAGACGCAAAGCGAGCTCCGCCTGCGTTAAACCAGCCACCTTCCGCGCCGCAATCAAAGCGTCGCGAAGTGCCTCATGTCCCGAACTCCTGATCGTTTTCGCCACGTGTCACAAACCTCTTGTGACAGGGCTAATCTACTTTATAGATTATCTAAAAAGTGGATAACGGACGCTGTACTATGATAGAGACTCCGAATTGCACGCCGCCGATACGGCGGAATGTCACAAGACGGCGGCCCTTCAAAAAGGTCGCGGCCAATTCACTCGTCCAACAATTCCAGGAAGCGCCCGTAGTCCTGGCTCACCTCGCGCGCCTCTTCGAACGCCCGGGCGCGCTCAACTTCAAGGCACCGAAAGTAGCCCTGGATGTCCTGGATGTAGAGCTCAAAGTCGCTGCGGATGAGATCGGCATAGGACCGCGCGGCTTCGGAATCGCTCGGCACGAACGGCTTGGGCGGCGGCAAACAAGACGCGGCGAAGGCGTCACCCGGTAAACACGTGACCAGAAGTATAGCGTGCGCCACAGTCGACACGCACAACCTTAGGGCGTCTAAACCCCTTATCCTCTTGATCAAATACATGGGAACCGTCTATTCGTTGATTGAGCAAGAATCCGCTTGTCGCATCAAAAGTTTATCTTGTGCGTCAATACTATATCATCGTATGACTTGGCTTCAACACCTGAAGCCCGGTCATTCGCCCTATTGGAGAACGTGATCCGGGTGATGGACCTAGAAAAAGAAGCCCCGAATGTGGTCACCGAACCCAGATTCCGCGATCTGGTCGCCAACGGCTATCGCGTCGAAGTTGTCTGCAAGGAAGACGCCTTCAAGAAAGGCCCCAACTGGCACGGGGTCTGGATTCTGCGCGCGGTCAGCGACGAAGGCGTCGAAAAGCTCCTGGTCACGGCCCGGACCCGCACATCGCGCAACGACATCAAGATCCGCGAGATCAAGACCGTCACCGGCGTCATATCCTTCCTCCAGAGCATCGGGTTCTCTCACGCCGACATTCCTCTCGAGGAAGGCAAACGGACGGTCCAGAAGCTCTCCGGCGAGGAGATCTCTGCACGCCGGGGTTAGCGCCCTTCTTTTTACCCTCCTGAGCCTTCCGGCGTCAGCCGAGATGGTGCTCGTGATGGGAAGCGATGGCGTGCTTTCGCCCTCGCGAGCCCAAACCAGTTTTGCCCGCACCTACAATGACGGCGTCGGGCAAGGCCCCGCATCGGACGAATTGCGCATCTTCGGCGAGAACGGTGCGGCCGATGTGGGCGAGGCGCTGCCGGTGGCGGCGGTATCGCGCGTGCCGGCGGCCGATCCAGACATTCTGGCGGCCATCGAAGAAACCGGTCTCCGCTATGCGGCACACCCCGGTCTGCGCGCTGCCGACGTCACCGTCACGGACTGGCTCAACGTCTACCGGGCAAACATCGAGATCGAGAGCGCCTACAACCCGCGCGCCGTCTCGCGCGTCGGAGCCATCGGGCTCGGACAGCTCATGCCGGGCACCGCCCGCGCGCTCGGGGTTGATCCCCATGACTGGCAGCAAAACCTGGACGGGTCGGCCCGATATCTCGCGCTGATGATGGCGGAATTCGGCGACCTGCCCCTCGCACTCGCCGCCTATAACGCTGGTCCCGACGCCGTTCGCAAACACGGTGGCATCCCCCCCTTTCAAGAAACCCAATCCCACGTCCAGCGGGTGCTGGCCGTCTTCAACCGGCTGGAAGGAGACACTTCATGAACAATCCCGTCGCAACCCTCGTCCCTCTCGTCACTCTCTTTGTTGTCCTCGCCGAACCGGCCCTGGCGCAGAGCATCGACCTCTCCCCGATCCAGAGCCTGCTGCAGGGGATCGTGGACGCGCTGACCGGCCCGCTTGGCGTCGTTCTCGCCACCCTCGCGGTCCTCGGGGTCTTCATCAGCTGGTTCATGAACATCATCGATTTGCGCCAGGCGCTCTGGGTGCTGGTGGGGATCGCAGGCGTGGCCGCAGCGCCAACCATCGTCGCCGCCGTCTTCGGCTCCTGAACCGGGGGCAGTCGTGGCAGAGCGATCCCCCCTCTTCCTAGGGCTGGTCCGCCCGCCAAAGCTCCTCGGCCTGCCGATCATGTATGCGATGGTCTGGCTCTTCGGCTCGGTGCTGCTCTTCGTCTGGGTGCAGCACATGGCAGTCCTAGGTGTCGCCGCGGTTCTGTACCCCCTGCTCTGGAAAGCGGCGGATTGGGACCCGCGCTTCATCGACGTGATGATGACGGCGCTGCAGGAAACGCCGCCGACGCGGAACCGCGCCATCCACGGGGGCGACAGCTATGCGCCATAGTGCAGCCCCGGACGAGACCTACGATGAGCGCACCCTCCTGCCAGACTGGTATACGAAGGAGAAACGCCTTGCGCATATGCTTCCTTATGTCAGCCTCGTCGACGACCACACGGTCCGGACGCGGGTCAACGAGCTTTTCCAGTGTGTCCGCCTCGGCGGCGTGAACAGCTACACCACGGAAGACGTCTACCTCGACAAGGTCACGGCCCTCTTCGCCCGGATCATCGCCCAGCTGGGGCCCGAGTTCAGCTACTATGTGCACAAGGTTTCAAAAGCGATCACGCCGGACCTGCTCCCGGTCCAGGGCGACGGCTTCGCGGCGGCGGTGGATGAGGCCTGGCGTCTGAGGCTGGGATCGGCAGGGCTGCGCGACAAGACCCTGACGCTCACGATCATCCACCGCCCGCCGCCCAAGAGTTTCCTGGGCTTCGTGAACCGTTCTGCGCCGGAGCGGTTCACGGAGGAGACAGCAAAGCGGCTCCGGCGCCTCAGGGAGGCCGTCGGGGTCTTCACTTCCGGTCTCGCCGAGCTCAATCCCCGTGTCCTCTCGGCGGCTTCCGGGGAGCTGGTCGGATTCTTGGGTGCGCTCAACACGGGCCGCGAACTGCCGCTCTACCCGGCGGGTCGCTACGGGTTCCTCGCCACCAACGTCGCCAATACCCGCGTGACTTTCCTCGAGGATCATTTCGAGCTGTCGGGCGGCGTCGCAGGCCACCGCTTCGGCAAGAGCTTCACCATCGGCGAATACTCCGAGGCGACCACCTGCACCATGTTCGACATGCTGAACCTGCCCGTCGACATGATCGTCACCCATTCCTTCACGCCGATCAATTCGAACCTGATGGCGGGCCGGATCAAGCGGCAGAAGCGTCAGATGCAGGCCTCCCAGGATGCTGCCATCTCCCTCCTCGAGGCGCTCGACATCGCCCATGACGACCTTGAGGCAAAGCGCCAGAGCTTCGGAGAGCACCACATGGTTGTCACCGTCTTCTGCGATAGCCTTGAAGAGCTCCAGACCCTTGGGGCCGAGATCGTCAACGCCGCCGCGGCCGAGGGCGTGAAGATGATCGGCGAGCGCATGGCGGCGAAATCGCATTTCTTCAGCCAGCATCCGGGCAATCAGCCGAAACGGGTCCGTGCCAGTGCCGTCACCAACCGCAACTTCGCAGATTTCGCGGCCCTGCACCGTACACAGCTCGGCAAGGGAAAACACCAGCTGCCCTGGGGCCAGGAGATCACGCTCTTTCCAACGCCGGAACAGAGCGCCTACCGCTTCTCTTACCACGAGCAAGGCAGCCCCGACAAAGAACCCACCAGCGGGCACACTCTTATCCTCGGGCGCCCCGGATCGGGCAAGTCCGTTCTCTCGGCCTTCCTGATGACGCAGGCCCGGCGTGTCGGCGCGCGCGTCTTCGTCTTTGATTACCGGCTCGGCATGGAGATGGCCGTGCGCGCCAATGGCGGGCGTTACGCCTCGATCAAGGCCGGGCAGGCGACCGGTCTCAACCCGCTCTGGACCGAGACCGACGCCCGCGGCATAGCCTGGCTTGCGGACTGGCTCGGGTCACTTCTCCACCGCGCCGACAAACCGCTGACGCCTGCCCAGACAAACCGCATCCAGGAGGTGGTCCGTCAGAATGCGACAGCGGCCAGCCCTGAGCTTCGGAACTGGCGGGATTTTGCGTCGCTCTTCGTCTCCACCGATGACGACGGCGATCTGCACCAGCGTCTCCTCGAATGGACGGAGGACGGTCGCTACGGCTGGATCTTCGGGCAACGCCTCGAAGACACCTTCTCTCTCGAGGGCGATGTCGTGGGCTTCGACCTGACCGGCATCCTCGATAGCGAAAGCGAGAAGGAGCGCATGGCGGTCCTCTCCTATCTCTTCCGCCGCATTGAGCGGGAAATCGAGGACCGCCGCCCGACGATCATCGTCATCGACGAGGCCTGGAAGGCACTCGACAACCCGTATTTCGCCGAGCGCCTGTCGAACTGGCTGGTGACCGCCCGGAAGCAGAACACCGTCGCGGTGATGATGACGCAATATGCAAGCCAGCTCGAGCGCACGCGCACCGGCAAGACCATCATCGAGGCGGTGCCCACGCAGATCCTGCTTCCGAACATTCGCGCTCATGCGTCCGACTACGCGATGCTGAACCTCTTCGAGAAGGAACTCGACGTGCTTCTGAACACCGGCAGCGCCAGCCGCCTTGCCCTCATCCGCGACGACAGCGGCTCCGTAGTGGTCGACGCCGACCTCTCGGCGCTCGGCCCCCTCCTCACCATCCTCGGCGGCATGGAGAAGGGTGAAGCCCTTGTCGGCGCCGACTACCGCACCCGCCCCGACTTCTGGAGGCGCCCTTGATCCGGACCCTCGCCCTCATTGCCACAATCGGCGCCTTGGCATCCTGCGCGGACTACCGCGAGCCCCAGGCCAACTGCTTCGCCTTCCGCGCCTCTGTCGCAGCAGCCGAGCCGGATTGCATCTTTACCCCTGTCGGCACACCGGAAGATGGTGTTGACGTCTAGGGCCGTCCATATCCTTCTGGCAGTTCTCCTGCCGACCGCCACGCTCGCCCAGGGCGTGCCCGTAAACGATTCCGGGCTGACCGCGCGTGATATCGTCGAGACGGGTGACCGGGACGCCGACCTCGCCCTGCAGCGCGACAAGCTGGCGGTGAAGGAACTGCTGACCGAGATCGAGCAGGCACAGCTCGCCGTTCTGCGCAACATCCTTGACGCACAGACCAGCTTCGGCGACGGGCAGGTCGCGGGCATGGTCTCCGACCTGGAGACCGGCAGCGGCGACGCCGACCGGTCGGCAGAAGCGGTATATGGCTCGGGCGATGTCGATCCCAATCCGGGCGGTGCGAGCATGTTCGGGGATGCCGCAGAAAACGTCGAGCAGTTGATCATCCAGGCCGCCCAAGAGACCGCAAGCCTCGCAGGTGTCAGCCGCGCCGGACTGTCGGTCGTGCAATGGCGCGCCCTCCTGCAGGCGTTGATCTGGCAGGAGAGCCGGTTCTCCATCGGCGCACGTTCCCCCCTCGGGGCCTTCGGTCTCACCCAGATCATGCCGGACACCGCCAGCGATCTCGGCATCAACCCCGAATACTATGAGAGCCCCTATCTGCAGGTGACCGGCGGGGCGCGCTATCTCGCGGCCCAACTCAACACCTTCGATGGCAACATCATCAATGCGCTCGCGGCCTATAACGCGGGCCCGGGCCGCGTGTTCGAATACGGCGGCGTGCCGCCCTTCAAGGAGACCCAACACTACGTCACGATCATCCCCGAACGCTACAATCTCTACCTCGCGCGGATCGGCGGCATCGAAGCGCTCGGCACGATCGATCCGGCGCTTTGTGCCAATGCCCAGCTCTCGCTCGCGGGACATGGCGCGGCTGTCTACGGCAACAGCTCTCCCGCGGCGATCCGGCAGGCGGCGCTGCGCATCCAGGACATCGTCACCAGGATCGGCAGCACCGCGGACATCCAGGAGAGCATGGCGCTTAACACCTATGCCCGCGCCGAGTTGGTCCGCCTTATGGCCGCGCGTATTCGCCTCAAAGCCGCCCGCACCCAGCCACTCAGCGCCGCGCAACTCGCGCGAGCGGCGGCGCGTCTGGCCGAGGACGAATTCATGGAATTCACATTGGAGGACCTGGAATGACGCCACATGGATCGATCAAGCCAGCACCGTTCCGCACCTTGGCCCTTGTCGGGACCCTGGCACTTGGCCTGACAGCTTCGGGCATCACACCGGCGCACGCTCAGGGCGTGCCGGTCGTCGACACCCAGAACATCGCCCAGAACATCCAGCAACTCCGGCAGATGATCGAAGACGAAATCCTGCAGAACGAGCAGCTCACCCAACTCCGCGAACAGCTGGCCACGCTCACGGACCAGCTCGCGGAGCTGCAGCGGACCTATGAGGCCCTGACACGCATCGCCGAACTCCCGGAAATCATCCAGACAGAAATGGAAGAGGAGTTGAACGGCCTCCTCGATCAGGAATTCGGGGACATCCTCGCCACCATCGAAGCGATCAAGACGGGGGACTTTTCCGGGCTGACCGGATCCGGCGCCAGCGAGATCGAAACCCAGATGGACCGGGTGCTGGCGGATCTTGGCTTTGACGAGGACACCCTTTCGGAAATGGCGCGCAGCGGCAATCCCGGGGCCGAGCGGGGGCAACACAGGCCACGACCGGCGCGCTGGTCTCGGCCGCCGCCCAGAACAGCTACGAGGATGCCGGGCAATCGCTCGAACGCGTCGACCGGCTCGTCGGGCTCATCGACGACATGGATGAGCTGAAAGAGAGCGTCGATCTCAACACGCGGGTGACGTCAGAGCTCGCCATCGCGCTCGTCGCCATGTGGCAGCTCGAAGCGATCCAGACCGTAGGAGATGGCACCGGCGGCGTGATCGATGCCGCCACCATCGCCGAAGAACAACGCTTCATGGAGTTCACGCTCCCGGAACTGAGCGCGGATTGAGGGCTGATTGTTGGACGAAGAAACCGCCATCATCGAGGAGGAACTGGTCTACGGCGCGCTGAGACGGGAACGGCTCTGGCAGCGCCTGGGACTCTTCAGCCTTGGCTTTGGCATCCTGGGCTGCCTCAGCGCGGCGGCCGTGGCCATCCTAGATGTCGATCCGCCCCCTGTGGTGGTACCTTACGATCCCGCCACCGGCTTCGCCCTCCCCGAAGCCACCGTCGGGGCCACCACCGTCACCGAGAACCGCGCCATCATTGAGGCGGAAGTCTTCCGCTACGTGACCGACCGCGAGGTCTACAACCAGCTCGACAATGACGTGCGCATCCGCAGCGTGCTGCGCCGTTCGGACCGTGCAGCAGGGGCATCGCTGCGCCAGATCTGGAACTCGGCCAATGCCGACTATCCCCCGACCGTCTATGGACCCAACGCCCGCCTCGGCGTCGAGATCCTCAGCATCAACCTGATCGGAAACAACCGGGCCACCGTGCGGCTTCGCAAGCGCCTGACCTCGATTCAGGGGGTTCAGGCGGGCCTCTTCACCGCGACACTCCTCTTCGAGTTCCGCCCGGAGGAGAGCCGCTCCATCGACCAGGTCTGGACCAACCCGTTTGGCTTCACAGTCGTCGAATACGCGATCCGCTCGGACAGATTGGAGAACCAGTAAGTGCGTTTCCGGAACAACAAGTCAGAGAATTCCTCGCCAGCGCCCCAAATGCGCGAGACATGGCAGGGCAACAGCAATGCGAAACACGCCGGACTCTCCCAGGCGTTCGTCGCGGCCTTTCTGATGGTCTCACTGTTTGCGCCCCACGCGTCAGCCGAGGCGATCCCGCGCGGGGGATCCAACGACCACCGCGTGCGGGTCGCCTCCTATCAGGAAGGCCAGGTCTACAGGCTGAACGTTTCCCTGACCCATGTCACGACCATCGAGTTCGGGACAGGCGAGAGTATCCGCTCAATCATCGCCGGCGACACC
>Ga0115013_10000903_pt1 | contig 17560 bp, 10 predicted proteins | sample SouAtlMetagenome_2_FD_88686 | JGI IMG/M metagenome (GOLD analysis project Ga0115013, IMG submission 88686) | Marine eukaryotic phytoplankton communities from Atlantic Ocean - South Atlantic ANT15 Metagenome | ecosystem: Environmental > Aquatic > Marine > Oceanic | place: South Atlantic Ocean...
CATTAACGAAGAAGAGACCAAGAACAACGATGTTTTCTTACCCGATGATAGTATTGACGAACCCGACTCCAATCACCAGTTGGTGCATGATAACAACAACGAAGAAATTCTTGAAGCAGAGACCAACTACGATGGTATCTCATATGAAAATAGCCAAGCCTTTGACATTCCTCATGCCGAACGTGACCTGATCGGTGCAGGCCCAACTGAAGCACCAACCCTATGTTTCGGAAAGACATTAAAGGAAACTGACGTTGACATTGCCCAGTCAACAGTAGGGCAAAATGATTTACAGAACGGGGGGAAACTGATTTTTGAGGATGTAGGGATTGTCCGGGATACTCCTGTTGATCTTGTCATCAGTGTAATTCAAGGAACGAGCTACTATTCCCAAAATGCAGGCATTAGAAACGGGAAGAGAGGGGATTTTGGCAATATCAATCTTTATACAATCCAGGGTGATCCTGAATCTGGAAGAGGACAATTTCGTTTTTGTTTTAAAGACAAGCAGGGCGTAAATAAAAGAGTTGATTCTTTTAGTATGGCTTTCTATGACCTTGATGAACGGAATGCAGCGGTAAGAATACTGAATATCATCTTGCAAATTCTTTTGTTGAAAATTTTGAAAAAGAAATATGAACTAAAAAATCCTTTGTTGATGACTACTGTGTAAATAAGGCGGATGGTATTAAGGAAAAGCTAGTCATGGATATGTCTCAGGTGGTGGATTATCAGCTCTATCCTACTGCTGCCCAATCGAAAGTAGACGTCTATTGTGACGATGCGCAACAATCGAGTCCTCCTTGCGGCAATAACGTAAAATATGTCTTTCACTCGACTGAACATGGGACTGGTTCAGACAATCCCGACACGAGAGACAGTTTGACCAATTTACAAAAGAAACGAAGCGTCACATTTTCTTTTAAGGATACAAAGTGCTTCAATATTGAGTACCAACACTATTGCAAATATGAAGAAGACAATCAAGGAATTTGCAATTGGTATGGTGGCGGTAATTTCTTGTTCTCGGGAAGCGCGCAAGCGTTAATCGAGACTGGTGATTGTATTGATTCACCTAGTCCACCTGTGCCTAACCCAACCCTGGCACCAACTTTGCAACCAACTCCGGCACCAACTCCGGCACCAACGCCGGCACCAACGCCGGCACCAACTCCGCAGCCGACTCCGCAACCAACACCTAGTCCACCTGTGCCTAACCCAACCCCAGTGCCAGTTCCACCAACTCTGCAACCAACTCCGGCACCAACGCCAGCACCAACTCCGGCACCAACGCCGGCACCAACTCCGCAACCAACCAATAACAACTGCCCTTCGGGACACGGGAGGAAATTATCAGGAGGTAACGGCCATAACGGATGTGGTGAAGACGACGACAATGTTTATGATGACGATCCTCCTGGCGGCGACGATAGCCTCAGTGGTAGTGAGGACAATACCAGTGCACCAACAAATGCCCCAACTAATGCTCCAACAAATGCACCAACCAATCCACCAACCAGCCCCAACCCCGACGATGAACTCCGTTGTAGGTGCAAGGATGGTTACACCTCCAACATGGTTGGTCAGGGTGTCATGAAATTCTGTGTTCGTTCAAGTCTGGGTTATAGCTACGACAACCCAACCCCTAACCATTACCTAGACGTCAATAACATACACGGAGGGGGCGATATTATTTTTGCGGAAGTGAACTTTATCGAGAGTCTAATTTGTATCTGTTACAATTTGGATGCTGGATTTACTGTTGATGCCTATGCTGTGGAACCAAAGTTACGAGAAGAAGTAACCGCAGTCAAAGATAGCTACGCCCTCGAAGCTTGGTTGTGCAATCCTGAAGATCTTGAAAATGTCCCATATACTTCAGACCCAACCCCTACCCGTTCTCTCCCAAAGAAGATCACAAAATATAACACTGGGTCAGGTGCTCAAACATGGGTCCCAGGAAGTGCGAACCCGACAATTCCATTTGCTAACAGACAAAACACTGACGCCTTCAACCAGGGAGCCTTGATAACTGTTTGTGTTGCACCAGATGATCCCACCTACGCAGATGGCGTTGTAATCCAAAATCTGGAAGATTTTGAATGGTATCGTGATATTCCAGCTATCCGACAGGAGGCTATTATGAATGCCTTGCCATCGGTGAATATGCTCACTGAATATAATACTGCTGTATGTGATTATGCTGAGTGGTGCACTTTTTCATCTGTCCTTTTTGCTGACTTCTATATCAATCAAGGTGAAGTGTATGGCGTTGGCAATGCAGTCCTAGGATTTAGTAGAAGGAAGCTCGAAGGGGATGACAATAATGGACGTTTGTTGGAGGAGGAGGAGAATGCATCCGCTCCCTTTGACTTGATAGTAAATACCAATAGTGCGAATGATGGCCCTGGTGCTATCAGGACAGCCGGAGTTTTTTCTTCTGCTCCTTCCACATTGGTTTCTATTATTGCTCTTTTCGGTTTTGTTCTCTTTGCTTAGGGTATTCCCTCGAGCAATGGTGAGCACAAACCCTACATAATAATTTTTCGAAATCTATACCATAATTATTTCAAGTCCCACAAGAACAAGAATCCAAAATGCCATTGACATTTGCCTTCTGAAAACGAGAAAAAGCAGCAACAAAATAACATATTTTGATATTGTGATCATTGTGAATCCATGCTGAAATCTCAAATCTGTTACCTCAACTCGTTCTTACGCAAGGACAAGATATTTCAAATTGATACGTCATTTGCCTTCTTCCGACTTATTTCATAATCTGTAATATACTTATAAATATGACCCTTCATACATGATTAACTGATGCTTCTTATTGTAGTGCGTACTATTCTTTCAACGATAGCTTGAGAGAGCAATTAAAAAAAGATTATTTTTATTTATCCGAAGTTGCTATAAATATTTAGCTTAGTATCACTGAAATCAAGTGTTTTAGAACTGTGAGCTGGTAAGGTTACTATCCCGGAATGGCTAGGGGGAGGCGTAAGAAACAGTGCCATTCGGAGAGCTTCCAACTGGCATTGCAACCCTCGATTTTGACTTGAGGCTAGGTAATTCGACTAAGTCTGGATTTCTAAGCAATCGATCAGGAATTTCATGGGGCATTTCATCATCTTCACTCGATTCAGTCGATTCTGAGCTGTCTCTGTATGGGCGTACGATTGCGCTTGAACCTTTGTTGTTGAACTGGGAGTCCGGATTAAAGTTCACCATCTCTAGCTCACGAGAAGCCAAACGTCTGTGGCTACCTTGTGAAAGATTTGGTGTAAGTGGTCTCAGGTCATGTTCCCTTTCACCCCCACTATCGTCTGTGTATGATTCGTCGACGATGACATTTTGGATAGACTCTTTACTCCTGAGGGGAGAATACGATGTTTGCTTGCCACCCATGCTCACAGGGATTCCGTTCTTACCAAAAAAGAAATGCGACCCAGACTGAACCCCAGATATAGGTTCCTCATCATCACCATGGTTGCGAGGGTTGAAGAAGCGTCGCTGGCATCTCAATACACATGCAACATAATGCTTTCCCATCTGCTGACAAATCAATAAAATCATCAGGAATATCGACAAAAATATTGAAATAGCTAGGGTCCAATCCAGAGCATCACCACCACTCCCAACAACAGAATTGAGAGTTGCTGCGCTCGGCAAAGGTCGATTTAATTTCACAACCTCCAGATACGGGCTCGTTAACTCCAATTTGTAGTAAGTCGACGGGTCTCGAAATAAATAAATTTCGGTAGGATCTGTTCTGTTGGCATCGGGTGACAAAATTTCGTACTTGGGATTCGAAAAACACGTTGAAACAATGGAGCTCATCATAGCGCCATCTCCACTCAAGAGACTGTCCATCGCTGCCTGAGATGCAGCATTTGATGTTGCATCTGCAGCGGCAAGGGCAGCATCCGCTGCTGCCTGGGCAGCATCAGCCGCTTTTGTTTCGCCCTCTGTTTGTGCCGCAATCTTCGCTTCATCAGCGGCTTTTTGAGCATCGCTAGCAGCATTTTGAGCCTTTTCGACGTCCTGGATTTCTTCTGTGGGAGTGAGTGTTTCGAGGGCAGTCAAAACCTCTTGGTCGGTATGCTCATCAGTTGAGGTTTCAGAGGGCATCAGTGTTACTTTTGAATCAGTCGGCGAAAAGTTCGGCGAGGATGTAACTTCCGGTGAAATAGTTAAATCGGTTCTAGGAATATCATCGCTTTCTGTATCATGATCTCCTGATGATGTGAGCTCATCATGAGGCCTGCTGTCTTGCACAATGATTTCTTTCTCAGCTACATCTTCCGGCAATTCTGTGTCCTGCGTTTCCTCGACATTGCTAATCATTTCATCTATATCTTTGGCTGCCTCTTTTTCATTCGTTTCTCCTTCCAATACCCGTCGATTGTAGATATCGATTGTATTTACATAAATGGGCACCTGCTCCTTTGAACCAGCCAAATCAAAGGCTAAATCACGATTGTTCCCGTCTTCATCGCTGCTAATAATATCATTATCATCGTCGACTGTTGATCTCTCTTTGGAAGATTGAAAAAATCCATAGTTGTTGGTGGCAATCGACTCTAGGCAACTATATAATCGCCGGTAAAAGGTAGCAGCTGCCCGAGTCACAGCTTGATCCGGAAAAACCTTTTCGACGGATTTTGTATAAAGGCGAGTTTCGTACATGGCTGGTGTCAAAATTGGTTCGATGTCCACTCCCAACCTGGCGAGGTGCAACCACACAAATGCTGCAAAGTCTGAAGAAGACGACGATCTCAGCAGCATCTTATTATTATCCGAATATATCGCAAATGGCTGATATACCTTTCGCTTTTCTGTGTACGCAACGGCCTCTCTTAATAGCTTATTGAGGACAGCACCCGTCATACTGGCCATGTAATGCGAGTGCAAAAATCTTTCCGTGTTGATCTTTTGTGTGAAATAAACTTTGGCAGCGTTGTCCCAGGTTAAGTATGCGGACGACTCATCGCTCCCCTGCACAATCGGTGTTGCCTCATCACTTAGCGTAGGTCCTAATCGAGCGGGCCCATACTCGAGCGTAAGTTCCATCGGGGTTTTGACGTTGAAGGGGTTTTTGAGGTCATTTGGTTTCGGTCGAAAGCGTATGCCAATCGTCATCTTCTGGATTGTTATGGTCGAATTGGCAATTCCATGCAGTGGTGCTGATCTCACGAGGGCGTAGCATTCGACAACATCGCTTGCATCTAGGCCGTGGGTTAGACCATTAACACTCCCACTTGTCAAAACTCGTGGTGTTTCTAGGGGTGGTGTACTCTTGTCCTCCAAAATTGGTTTTGTTGTATGATCCAATGAGTCGTTTTCTCCCTCCTCCTCTCTCGACAAACTTCCGAATTTATCTCGTTTGGAGTTGGTCCGAATGCGCCGATTATCACCAGTCATTGTGCGTTTCGTTTTCTGTGGAAACAAAATTGAAAAGCTATCGTCTCTTGCTAGAAATTTGAATCAAAGTTTCGATCGCTTTATGCTCTGTGTATGCCTTTTTCATTCCAAAAAATAAGGAAGGATGCCACCAAGTGAAAAGTCACCTGATTGATTCCGTTGTTATTACGAAAGGAATGTACCGTTGTTCAATTACGAATACCTTCTCTCTCTCTCTCTCATGCAATAATGAGTTCAATTCAAAGACGAGGGTTTTATGATCGTATCGAAATGTTGATGGGTCCTATTTGACTCATGCTCCTCTCCCCGCTCGAGACGATATCACTGAATATGTTAATAAAGTAGTATGACCGATCGTTGGTTGTTCATGACGATAGCCAACGTAATAATTTTTGGTGATTTATTTTTGTAAGGCGGGATTGATACAAGCGGGAATGCTTTCATTTTTTCGATCTCTCTGAAAAGCACATCATGATGGCAAGGAGGACACTCCACAAGGTTTGGCCGATTTGTAACATCAAAAGAGACGCGGGAACAGGAAGAGAGAATCAGTCAAAGTACCTCTTGATAGTGTGCCCAGTTTATGCATAGCCAATTCTCAAGAATTCGACGACAATGCAATGGCACATGGGGAGCAACCAACGGGAGCAAACCCTGTGGTGCTGGGGCAGACCCACAAAAAACCATGGTGCTCATCCCATGGTTGGAAGCCATCTTCTACAGCGGCAAGATCTCACAGTTCAGTGCATGCTATTTCTAGTGATATTGATGAACGAAAAGCATAGCTTGCGAGTGAGTACTGAGTGGTAACATGTGGATACAAAAATCATTTGCAAGCGTTGTGCGCTATCATTATTGCTGCAGCTACTACTATATCTATCTTGTAGGTGACCCAACAGTTTCTTTTTCGAATCGTTCGACATCGTTGGAAAGTTTTTCGAATGCTTTTTGGGCAGCAGGGCCATCCTTCGAGAAGAAAATCTTTTGCGCCTTGATGCTGTTGATAGCATTACCCCGGAACTTGGTAGCTTGTGCCTGGGCTGCTTTCTCTGTATTAAGCAATACCTTACCTGCGAATTTCTCTCGCAACAAAATACTTTCGCCTTTGTCTAGGACCTTACACGAGTTATCGGTATCAGAAAAGTCCTTATCAAAATCGAAGCCCACCTTTTTGGCGGCCTCTCTCAGGCGGGGTCGCAGTGAATCGGGGAGCTTTGCATCTCGTGTGTACACAACGACCCCTCCGTATCCATCCCAAGCATCGTTTGATCCGCGATAATACACAAATGCAAATGGCGGTGTTCCCGATGCATTATCGTCGTACTCGTAATCTATGATGTACCAATCATCCTTATAATGGAGATATTCGTTGTCGTGATTGATTAAGTGCCCGGGTTGTTTCGGATCCTGTACAAACTCCTGAAGCGCATCTCTCGTAAAAAATTCGCCATCGGGCTCCTCAATCCTCCAATTTAATTTCCCAACAAACTTACCAGGTGCTGTTTCTGAGAAGAAATGAACCTGGCAAGGAAATATCTGCAATAGACAGTAGAAAATCAAATGGTTTGAGAAAAAAGATAGAATTGACACAGCGTAATTTCGAAACATTAACACCAAAAGAATTATCAAGAATTTTCCAATCGAAAACAGCAACTAGACACAAAACGGAAAGCCCATGTTTGGATGACCGTAGAGAAACGTACATCGAAGAGTTCATTTTGTCCAGACGTGATGTACCATTTTCCGTTCCATAATTTGGTATCAAATTTTTGTACTAAAGTTTCCGGTGCGGGTTCCGGATAAAGGCCCTCGTCCGGTTTTTGTGGAACGCACCCCATATCGGAGACAACACACTTGTTAAATTCTCCGACCACCTCGTTTTCGAACAAATCACCGCATTTGATCTGACATCCGATCTCGTCTTCTCTCCCATTACACGTGTTTATACAAACAACATTCGCTAAGCACTTTGGATTGGCAATACATTTTGCGAGAGGCAATTGGCATTTGGAGAACAAACAGCCGACAATTGCCGCCGAATCTGTCGCCATAGCTGGTAGAGGGCTGGAACTTAGTGTCGTGAAAGTCAATCCTAGTGCAAGCGCAGAAACGGCTGCAGTCTTCCGTATTGATTCAATAAAATTCGCTCCGAAGCCATTGTTGTTTTCGTCGTTGCCGTTACTATTGTTATCGGTAGCGCATAACGCCGTACTGCTGCTATCAGAAATGCAAATGTGCGATTGCGGCTGAGTCGGGATATTCGGTACAAATGCAGAAGTTCCTGCTACGAGCAGGATGCAACCAACTGCAATTTTTGATATTCTCGTCATGGTGTGTATGTAGTTGCCCTCCAAGTCCACTTGTGCGTTGTTTTTATATCAGAGCTGAAGAATCCGAATAGAAAGCGGAACATGAGTTGTATTAGGTCAGCATCAGAGGAAGATCCAATAATCATCTGGCAGAAAAGGCATTATTTCAGAGACGTCGTTTGAAAATCTGACGAGACGCTGCGTCGTCACAAACGTACTTCGCGATGTCGGAGTTGTTTCTTCAGCCTCGTAGAATTTTTACTGGCGGGTTTCATATATAACGCGTGCCTCACATGGCTTGTTTAATCCAAAGAGTCAAATGAAAGGAATCACTCTGACTCTAAATCGTGACTCGGTTTGGTGACGTGTCTTTACCCACGAAGGTATGAACACAGCAGCTGCTTGTTCTGCAAAGAAACAACACTGAATCAAATTTTTCATGATGGCCACATGTATCAATGAGCCAGCATAATAGGGGCCAGCACACTTTAGCGACTCACTTCATAGAACATCGAAGCTCCTCCGTTGCCCTCAACGATCAAAGATATATCGGAAGACAAATATTGAATTACACAGAACGCTCATTCTTCGAAATTAGATACTTCTTGCTCCGAAGCACTTCGTAACAATAAAATTGACCATGAAGTTTTATCGAGCTAGCTCTTCCAGTTTGCTGTTGCTTACGGCCGCAAATGCATTCCAACAACTGTGAGTTTTGAACTTCATTGTGGTTGTTCTAATTGTACCTTTTGGTTCTTCTTTATCCTCATTATTTTTTTTTTTCGTATCGATCAATACTTATTTCCGAAATCATCGATGGCTACAAATCCGAAACAACGCAACAAATCACAAACAGCCCTAGTGTCAATAATAAGTTTTCACCGACTCGTTCTTCCCTGAATGTGGCATCTACCAGTCCTCCGTCTTCAGTGGAAACAGAAAAGTACGTCGAAGAAATCTCGGAGAAAAATCCTTTAAAAGTTCTGATCGCCGGGGCTGGAGTTGGTGGTTTGGCGTTGGCCAACACACTTTCTAAAAGTCCCCACATGGATGTGACAGTATTGGAAAGAACCGACAAATTTAAGAGATTCGGGGGTCCCATACAGCTGGCAAGCAATGCCTTGAAGATTCTGGACGAGATGGACACGAAAGTCTACAACGAAATTATGGAAAAATTCACCTTTACTGGTGACAAAGAAAATGGTATCAAAGACGGTATTCGTACTGAATGGTATGCAAAATTCGATTTGGCGAGCCCCGCTGAGGCACGTGGTATGCCCTACACGGGAGTTATCGAACGCCCTGATCTACAGGAGATCTATCTTAATAATCTTGCCGAGGGCACTGTACAAAATGGAAATGGTGTAGTCACATACACGACAGATAGCAAAACTGGACGTGTAACGGCCGAACTTGAGTCGGGAGATACCGTCACGGGAGATGTCTTGATTGGTGCAGATGGGATTTGGTCGGCAGTTCGATCCAAAATGCACGGAACGCCCGCCAAGGGGGACGACTCTGGGGCGTCTTATTCTGGATACACGGTCTTTGCTGGTGAGCTCAACTATGATTCTCCCGATAATGGCAAAGTCGGTTACAAGGTCTACATTGGACCCCAGCAATACTTTGTTATTACAGATATTGGAAACGGAAGGTATCAGTGGTATGCTTTCTTGGCTCGGGCACCGGGCTCAGTGAATGATCCCAAGCCGGAAGGATCGTCGAAATACCTACAGGATCTTTTTGAGGGATGGTCGGCTGAAATTCATGCGATCCTAACTGTCACCAAGGAAAACGAGATTGAACAACGTGATTTATACGACCGACCCCCCAGTATAATAAAACCGTGGACCCAAGACCATGTTGCACTACTCGGTGACGGAATCCATGCAATGATGCCAAATCTTGGCCAAGGAGGTTGCCAGGCGATAGAGGACTCCTTCGTGATTGCTGAGGAGCTCACAAGCGCGAAAACGCGAACCGAAATCAAGGGAAAACTCGAAAGCTACGCGAGACGTCGTCAGATCCGGTCTGCTGCCGTCCAGGGGCTCTCGCGGTTTGCATCCGATATTATTATTCGAGGTTTCGACACACCAGCTAAGATTTCTTGGGTGGATGGAAAGCCTAAATTCGAAAATTGCAATTACGCTGGTATTGTAACGCGGCTATTGCAACCGATCCTCCCACTATTTTTCAAAATCCAGTTTAACTTTTTGTACGATGGGTGGAGGAACGAATTTGGTATTGATGTTGCGGCATCCTTAGGCTTCCTGTTGATTGGGGGTATCATCCTGCTTCTTAGCGCTGGTGTTGTTGGTGAAGCCGGCCTTGCTGCTTCGATTGGTCTGGAAGCTTTCATTGGTGCCGAGGGTGTACTCGACTTTGAGGCTATCAATACGTTCGTGAGGGAATTACTAACTTTCCAATAAATGATTGATCAATTACTTTAATACAATAGATATCTACCAAAGACAAACTACCTCAAATAGTAAAAGTTGTGCATGTCAAAGGGTTTCTTTTGATTCGGAATTCAATCTATTAGTGGTATTAGAAACATTGAGTATTGATTTGGCATCATTTCACACAGGAAACATATGTCATCGATTCTGTACAAGCTTCGGGTCGATTTCTTTCACAAATATCTTCTCTTCTGGATTGATACTGTCACCGCACAAGGTAGAGCCTGGACTTTGATAAGACTGTTGGTGCTGCATTGTTCTTGCTTTGTCCTGGAAGACTCGTGGATAGTGGGTCGCCACCACCACTTACTGCATACACAATCTCGATTCCTTCCAACGTCGAATCATCAATCTTTTTCCATTTGGAAACTACTCGCCGTGCGGAAATCTGTGGGATCGCCCCAGGACCTCCGATCTGACGAGTGTCTTCTTGGGTTATGCGCTGAAACTCGGAACTGGAAACCGTGTCTTCGCTGCGTTCGGTGGCACGTTTAGTTACCTTTATTTCTTTTTTCGTGCCATCAGAGAGGGCGACATTGACTACGTTTGGGTTGTTAGCGGCCCATTCGTAAGACAATACCGCTGGAGAAGAGGAGTCAGAGTTTACTCTTCGGGCCAGTGCAGCTTCGAGCTCGGCTTGGTTGTACCCACGGTCAGCTACCACGGCATCATCTTCGATTGACTGGATAAATCGCACCGGGTAGGTCAGACGCAGAACGCTCGAGGAAGACGCTGATGCCGAAGGAAACTCAACGTCACGGGTCATCTTCCAGCTCCCTTCAAAGGATTTTGGGTAGAAGACATCGCTGGATCCATATCCTGGAATATTGGCAGCCCCACGACGAATAGCTTCCCCTGCATCCATTGGCACTGCTGCAATGGAAGACTGTCGGGTGAGGAAGATAACCGGAGCAATCGCTGCTCCAGCAGATACTGTAGTAAGGATCTTCCGCCGCATGGTAGGCACTATTGATCTCTCAGATTCGGATAACGCTTCCGAAAACGAATTATCGACTGCAGGAATGGCTTTTGAGGACAGTATCGGACTGGCCTCACGAGCTTTCCTCATGAGACCAGTCCATGCGTAGGACTTGACATGAGCGAAAATCAGGAGACACATGCCAACACGTATGGCCAGTAGTGACTTCATCTTTTCCAAGTGAGAGTTGATTTTGGAGAATCAAGGTGTAAGGAAATCTTTGAAGGTTGATCCAGTCTCTTTAGATTGATATGTTCAATGATGTACTAAAGTTCTCTTTCTAACTTCATTCATGTGATCATCGTTAGTTCAAGGATCGAATGATCTTTCTGTTTTAAGAAAGAGCAAAAGAAAACGCTGAATGACGATGATGATTTTTGAGAAAGATTGTCTGACGAGAGCATTCGACTGATTCGACCAAATCAGGGTTGCATCAATGTCGCGAAAAAACAGCAACAGATGTTCGTATCAAGAATGGATTCGTTTCTCATCCGATACATTAGAGAAAGTTCCATACATGTCCAAGTTTCTGATCATATCAAACCAGTCTTCAGAGATATAATATAACATGGCGGTCGAGAAATATCTAATCGCTCTCACAATTGTTGGGATTGTCGATTCAATTTCCTACATGCTTGTCACACCATCACTTGTTTTCTACGTCATTCAAAACGGTGGGGATCAACAGCAGTATGGTCTGATAATGTCGGCATTTTCCTTTTCATCTTTCTGCACAAAACCATTCATTGGTTGGTGGTCTGACAAACAGGGCTTTCGTTCACCATATCTCGTATCGATTGCTATCGCACTGATAGGCGGTGTAGTATACCTCATGGCTTCTGCTCTTCCAAGTGGCAGCGTCGCTGTAGGTGCTATCCTTCTTGCACGTCTCTTGAGCGGATGTGGGGCTGCCAATAGCGCACTCGGATTTGCCTACGTGGCCCGGTCGGTTCCTAGGAGCAAGCTAACATCGACTACTTCTTTGTTATCCATGTGCAGAATCCTAGGTATGGCGCTCGGACCCGGTTTGAACGTTCTTGTTGCCTACGTTGATGTTCCAATAACCAAAAACTGGAAATTAGACAGTCTCAACTCTGTGGGAATCATTCTCATAACCGCCAATTTGATATCATTGCTTGCGATTTATGGTCTCTTGGATGAGCCAAAAGAAGAAGAAAGCAACGACGAAGAGGATTTATCAAAGAAAGAGGATTGCGATGCAGTTGATGAAGATTGTACGTCATCCTCTCCCTCAACAAGCGACATACTATTCTCTTTCCTCTCGATGGACATTCTCGTTCCGATGCTCAGCATTTTTACATTCAATGCGAATTTCCAGCTAATCGAAACTGGTTTTGCACCGGCGGCCAACGATGCCCTAGGATGGGGACCAGTTCAATCGTCTATAGCTCTCGGGTCGCTCTCTTTTCTTGTCGCCATCAACATGTTTTCTGTTATGAAACTGTCCAAGGCAGGAGTCTCGGACTCAAATCTCTTGTGCGGAGGATTGGTGGCCTCTATTTTCGCTTACACATCGCTTTATTTTTTGTGGACAAAGAATTCATCGGCTTGGCATTTCTATGTTCCTATTTTTCTCGGATCGTCAAGCTTCCCGTATATGATGGTAACTACCCGAAGCATATTTACCGTTTCTGTAGACTCGAAGCCGGCACTCAAACAATACCACGGATTTATGCAAGCAGTTCTAAGTATGGCAGCCTCCGTGGCTGGATTCACTACCCCAGGCATTGTAGCAGCCTATATTTTGCGTTCCCCTGATGAGGTCGAAGCATCGAGCGACATGCGAGAGCTCACATCCGTTGCTCTTTCTGCTCCGGCGCTATCCATCGTTGTTCTACTTGGCATGGTGTATCTGCGTGTCACCGGAGCTGTCAGCGATACCAAGAGTGACGTCAAAGCTTCAAAAACTGTGGCTACAGAGGAATCCTTGGACCGAGAATCCTTAACAGAAACTTCGTCGCTCTTGTCGCCATCAAAGCATCCGAGGTATAAACGACGAAGTTCAAACGTGGAATTAATGCTAGAGGGTAAATTTGATGGGATCTTAGAAGAGACAATGAGAATGGAATAACTTTAAATCTGTAGTTTAGAATATAAATATATTTCTTCATCGTGATAGCAATTTATTCGCCTTGTTTGGGGTGAAAGATCCAAAAGCTACTCTAATTCGATGGGTAATGTGCATCCATGACAGATACACATTTATAGCAAACTCCTATTTCAGCCCAGGATTTGAATGATAAATTCGACCACGTTTGTCGAAGTCTTCTATTCCTGCTTTCCTACTCGTCTCCTACAGCGTTATATTGCCGCAAAATCGTTCTCCAGTGCTGGGGCAAGAGAAGAGTGGGCCAATTTTTACCGAGCGTGGGCCATTTTTTTTACGAATCTTATCATTCATGGAGTTTTAGGCGCAGGCCCCGAGGTACTTGACTCCTCCGATACCGAAATCACCTCCCTGATAGACCACCTCGCCATCATACTTGATTTCTACTCCTTCTCCTCGGATACCATCACCAAAGCGGTCGCGAATGTTGTACGCTGAACACTTTCTAGGATCGAGGCACGCAGTTTGCTGGTATGTTTGAAGGCTGGCAAATGATTGTTCATAGAAAAGATATTCCGAACCAGATTGAAGCCAGTGGTACGTGTCAGAGCCTCGAAGGTCGGTTTTGAGCGTAATTACCAACTCGACACAATCGGAATCGTTGTTGCCTCCGGTATTGTTGCTATTCGAGTTGCTGCTACCGGAATTATCACTATTACTGCCACCACTGCTGCTACTGTTGCTGTTGCTTGGAGAGTTTTGGTTCCCATCACCTTCGTTGTACTTCAATATTTCCTCGACGGCAGCTAGAGCATTTACAATACCGTAACCCATATCGTCATCTCTTCCGGAAGTATTGGGGTTCTCGGATGAAGTTTCCAATGCAGAAAAGACTTGTGCTGGTGTAGCAGATGGATTGGCACTCAACATAAGTGCAACAACTCCAGAGACGTGTGGACAAGACATTGAAGTTCCGGAAATAGAGGCGTAACCTCCACTTCCCCATGTGCTTAGCTATGAGAACAAGAAGAAAAAGGAAATGTTAGAAAATTGATTTCTCAACTTTGACTGTCAGTGTTGAATTTCTTGAACGAGCATGAAAATTTAAAACGTTTATGATTTGTGACTTACAACACTGCTTCCTGGAGCGGCAACATCAACTTTGCTATTCCTGGTCGAGAAAGAGGAGCGATCGTAATTCCAGTTGACGGAACCCACACTAATCACGTTGTTGTATGAAGCAGGATAGAGAAATTGAGTACCTCCGGTATTTCCAGATGCTGCAACAGTAACAATTCCGAATTTTTCGTGAAGATCTGTGTACGCCTGGCGCTCGTAGGAGACCGCATAGGGCCCACCCAAGCTCATCGAAATCACCTTGGCACCACCATCTTTGCAAGCTTGAAGGGCTGTAATGATGTTGGAGCTATAAAATCGACCGTTCGTACTGAAGACACGAGCGGTAAAGATTTCCGCTCCGGGAGCGACACCTACAACTCCTTGGTTGTTGTCACTTGCAGCAATTGTGCCTGAGACATGGGTACCGTGTCCATCTACGTCGCGGTACCATGGTTGGACCAATTCGTTTCCATCGTAACCAAAGAGTCGATCCTCATCAAGGTCAGGATGGTCTCGATTTATACCGGTATCCATTACACAAACACGGACGTTCTCTCCCTTGTTGTTGTACGTTTTCCAAACATCCATTGCCTTGACCATTGCGATGCCATATGGGATGGATTGTCCCTGTAAATTTCTATGAACCTCTATCGATTCCTTTATGTGCATAGTCTCACGTGGAGGATCGTCAAAGACTTCATCTTTTAACGGGTCGAGGACGGATTCATCACAATTCAGCTCCACAGCAAAAGCGTGGATAAGGTTCAGGTAGTTGTTGATTCGAAACGACTCTCTAGATTCGTTTGGAATGGTATCCAAGATTCGCTTCTTGCACGCCAACTCCTCTTCTCCGTCCTTGCAAAAAATAATTCTGTGCTTCACATCATGGACGGTGCCTTCCCCGTCAATTTCAACAGCTTCATCACCGAAGGAGAGTTCTCGGACGTGCTCAATATCTTCTCTTACGCGTATACCTAATTCCGGTGGAATTATTGATTCCTTTGTATCATCAGATCTACCAGCTCGCAAAGGTCTGTGGTTTTCTTCTGCTTTGCGATGGTTCGAATGCTTGTCAATAGCAGTAGCATATGAAGCAAGAAATAGACTAAAAAATAGTCGATGAATATACATTTTGGGAGATTATATTGCTCTTGGAACTTCCTGAAAATTTCGATCGCTCTTCGGCTTTTGCAAAGATGGAGACTTTAATTTTATGAGAACTAGAAATGCTCAAAAAAACTGGCAGCTGAATGACGAAACTATCGATGCATCTATTTATTTCCTAACACAGATGGATCGGCGAAGCGGAAGGAGGAAAGACTTGTTGCTTGTTGAATTTTACTTGTACAGGTAAGGGGAGGAATAAAAATGCACGATTATCATGTGATACTCGGAACCTGTTCCAATGCTGATTCTTGAATTATTGCGAATCTGAGATGATGGGTAATATGTAACTGTGGTCGCATTAAAAAAGAGAAACAAAAATTGATTGAACTTAATCCCACCTTGTGACGTGTACAAAACAAATCACACAATTCGCCAGAAACGACTGAGTCGTGCTGATCGGAGTAACGATTGCGAACATAGGATGGTACCATCAACAATTTGGCACGATATCACGATACTATTTCTTGGAGACTTGGTTGCAATCAAACGAATCAAAATATCCGAACTGGCAGGCCGATAGATCATGGCACAGGAGTTTGAATACCTCGGCAGCTATTTTTGTAAATCCCACGAACCCAAAGGAGTGAAATGGTGTCTGTGCTAAACATGTTCTATCCTTCAATGATCTCTTGCTACCAGTAGTCAAAGCAATGATTAGACCCTCGCTCATTTCAACGAGAGGCTTTCTTCTTGTGCGATCATTACGAAGAAATGAAGCTGCTCCGAGAAGCTTTGTCCACTCTTTTGCAAGATATCACTATGCACACACTCCATTGCCGATATTATTTCATCCACCAACAGAAACAACGGCGCGAGGTTCCTCATCGCTGACACGGGAAGAAACAAAAAATATTCGACTTTCGAAACGTATGGGAGAACTGGATATGTTCAGTCGGAGGGAGGCCGATCGAATGATCCAAGATGGTCGAGTTCTCGTGGACGGTGTAGTTCAGGTGACGGGACAAAAGGTTCCTTCCAACCTAGCGGCCGATCGAATCGAAATCATTGACGAAAACAACTTTGATGATCCATCATCGGCTAGAAATACAAGCAACAAAAGTCAGAGTAAGAATCAGGACAATGCAAATGAATTTACAGCCGTAGTTCTGAATAAACCCAAGGGATTTGTCTCGGGGCAGCCCGAACATGGTCACTCCCCAGCAATTCGTCTTTTGACCAAGAGGAACCGAATTTGGGGACCAGAAGATGGGGTAGACAAGATCGGTGGCGGACACAACAACGATGACGACGAATTTTATGATTGGAAAGGTTTTGCTCCTGCGGGTCGCCTTGACAGAGATTCTGCGGGTCTGATGGTGTTTACCAAAAACGGTGTTTTGGCCAAGAAAATCATTGGTGCTTCCTCCTCTGTCGAGAAAGAATACATCGTTGATGTTGCTCCAGCTGTTTGTCCCACAAAGAGGGAACTTGCGATAGATCCAAATTTCATTCTGCCGTCTTTTTCTTCCAGACAAAAGAGTTACGATCTTGCACCAATTCTGCAAGGTGGTAGATTCTTGCTGGGGGACAATCGTCCCCTCGAAGCCTGCACAATGGCCCAATGGATCGTCGAGGGAGAAAAGTTGCAAATCGTTCTCACCGAAGGAAGAAAGCACCAGATCCGACGCATGTGCCGGGAGCTGTTGGGCTTTCACGTAGTAGGACTCAAACGCGTTCGAATCGGCTCTGTTAAATTACCAATAGCGGGACAGGGACACGGTGTTGAGAATGATGAGAGCAAGAATTTTCCACTGCCAGAGGGATGTTGGAGGCCCTTGCGACAAAAGGAATTGAGATTCTTTTTACCAAATGCAGTGTGATTCTATTCTTACAGGATTAGCTCAGACATTGTCGCATAAGCAATGACATGCTCAGAACACATATCGAGGCTGCAGGATATGCCAATGATGCAAAGTGCTTCCAGCAGCTTTGGGTTTTCTTGAAGCAGTGGTCAGAATATTTCAAGCTCCTTTTCTAGCAACATCATGCCACAAGGAGCAAGAGAAAAAGACAAAGCTTCCTTGTCTTTCTGAAG
>Ga0115013_10000906_pt1 | contig 17535 bp, 12 predicted proteins | sample SouAtlMetagenome_2_FD_88686 | JGI IMG/M metagenome (GOLD analysis project Ga0115013, IMG submission 88686) | Marine eukaryotic phytoplankton communities from Atlantic Ocean - South Atlantic ANT15 Metagenome | ecosystem: Environmental > Aquatic > Marine > Oceanic | place: South Atlantic Ocean...
ACCTGATACACACCTACAAACGTTCCTATTCATAGTTATGCAAGCGCACCCATACTTGAAGCCTTGGCAGCACCTACAATCCCGAGATTCTGGATACCATATCTCCGCGGCATACTTGCCAATTTGAGAAGGCAAGCTTGAATGAACTTTCGTGGAAGTCATATTTTCGTCATCAATTACGGCATGGTTGCCGGAAGAAACCCGTGCACAACGATATTGCTCCGAGTATGAACCCAAGCCTTCATGGAATTTATCAACCATTTTTTTGTATTCGTTAAATGAATCTCGCGATGTTTCTGATCTCTCTGTTGTGTCAAATATATCCGTTTTATCAACAGTCTTATCTAGGTTGCTCTCTTCTTTGGGTCTGAAAGTTGTCGCCCCCGACTCTAATCCCATTATGGTCGAGTGTTTCCTATATTTCGATCCAAGGCTCACAATGAAATTCGCTTTGGATGCTTGATATCATGTGTACTATTGAACGGAAGAAAACAAGAAGAAAACGAGATTATGTGAGATTTTACGTAAAGCATGATGTTTCTTTATAAGCGAATAGTCTATTTTTCTAATTTGGCCTTTTTCGTCGTTTTTCTTTGGCCGCCAATTTCAATCGACTTTTGCCGATGTCGAAACGGAGCGTGTTCTGTCGTAATTGCGAGCTCTTCAACATACGGAATATCGTTGTCCTTTGCCTTCACATTTGCCAATACGAGAGTCTTATGTAAGTCTGGCATTGATCGAGCCAGTGTTTGCATTTCTCTCCAATCGATCGTTTCATCTGAAAAATCGTGTATTAAAGAACATCATGTGTCAGAGGTTGATGAGTACGTTTCCTTTAGAAAAAAGCCAAAGCATCGGTGCCAATCAGCGATGATGATTACGAACTTACCGTCACGGGTTACATGAATGCAGAAGTCAGAGTGCACAAGATCCGGTCGGTCGGCATACAAGACAAGTTCTGCTCCAAATTGTAATCCAGAATGCACTCGATATCCCTTTTCTTCGTAATGATGTTTGACAAATTCAATTTTTTCTTCAAAAGTCAACTTCATGGTAACCATTGATGCTGTTTCACTCTGTCCATTACTAACCTTTTAAATTTCTCTGAGTATTTTTTGAGCGAGGAAGAACAATGTTTCCACTAGATCCGATCCCCAACGAAAAATTAGTGTCTTGCTATCGTGATTGACCCGGTGTTTTAACTGCTCGCTGATATGCGGCAGCGTCGGGTGGCATGAGAATTATTTTGCTGCCAATTGTTTCTTGACGGCTTTGGAGAACTTAAGTTGAAAATCTCTGCACATTTAAGTCGCGGAGTAAACATTTGAATTGCCCTGTTGCTCATTATTTATGGTTATTTTAAAATGCATTAATCTAATTTCAATGAAGCATTAAATATTGAACATACCCGACTTTTTTCAGGTGGTATAACATTAAATAATCTAATATTTTTTAATATTTACTGCTCGTAGTTTGAATCACTTATTGGTTGTTGGATTTCGTTGTTCGGTGGTACACATGTACCTTGGCAATCAAATAGGGTTCTTTCTCTGCTGGCGATGACTGGCCACAAACAAACAGACCCATGGTGGGGAACGCAGCCAACATCTTGCATGCCCTCCACTGGCTACCTAGTGCAGTGTCTGCAGTGGTTGGTGGCAGACCGCACCAACAGCAGTAGCCCAAGCACTTGTAGGACTAGTGTGCCCTTGCCGTTTCGCCACACACAAAGGTGGCTGCCACCAACATGGCACCAGTATTGGGGACAAATGGATGATGGAGTTGTGAGCTCAACCATGCCCATGCCTCAGTGCTCCGTCAACCCCTCTGAGAGAATCTCAGTTGTGGCTAACTTGAGTCACCCGACCTGTTGATTCTGGGGCAGAGATTTGCATGAACCACGCTTTCTTCCAGCTCGTACGATGACAGACCACCAATAAAAACCTGAATTATTGGTGAATGTGAGTCGTACATTGAACGCGAGGATTAGAGAGCCAAAGCAGGTACCATAATCGAATGCAATGAAAACAACACTAGAAACTGCAAGAAGAAGAGAGCATAGGTTACTTACACACCCGATTGCCAACAAACTAGTGGTTTGCTTCGAAAAAACCTCTGATTACAAGATTAGATTGAAAGTATGGATTCACGGCATGTGAAGACGATCAATACCGATTCAAGGTCGAAGAAACGGATACGATTTGCTTCCTCAAAAGAACGATCGAAGAAGGCATCAGCAGATGTATATCGCTCTTATAAGAATAGAATAGGAGGAGGGGTTACAAGTGCGGCCACACGAGAGTCATTTGTACACAACCCTCGAGACCAAGTTCGAGCAAAGAAGAGGCATAAATTAAATCGAAGCCAATCTACTGCAGGCAGAAAATCAGATGACGTTACAGTATTTGTGAAATTGACGGACGAATCTACAAGACAAAATGCCTCCGATGATGGAGAGTTTGACGTTAATTCGATTAAAAATAACGACGAGGAACAACTGGGGACGTCAACAAATTTTTCCAGTGAGATAGATGTGGCCTTCGATCGCAACGCATCCGAAATTTTTTCAAAATTTCATCGAGAAATATGGGTGTTGATCAGATCGCTTCCAGAAATTTTACATAACTTGGATAAAATCATTGACCTCCTAATGGCTTATATGCTGTCACCCGCTTCAAAACCGGAAACTCCAACGCCGGTCGATTCATTTCCAGCTACCTCTGATCGAGAAGAATTTGTCATAAACCACGCGACAACTGATATTTTGCATTTGCTTTCAGTATTAGCAAGGGATCTACGTCATGAAATTGACCCATACTTGCACACAAAAATTCTCCCCCGTGTTTTACAAGACTTGTTGAATCCTCCGCCGCCACCACCTGAATCAAAGAAACAACCCATCCCGCTAGACGTCACCATTGTTGAAACTGCCTTTCGAACCCTATCATACATCTTCCGCTATAATTCAAATATGATTGTCAATGGAATGGAGTCTATGAGGAAATACTATGGAATTACTCTAGGGCATCGACGTGAACTCATTCGTCGGTTATCAGCAGAGACCTTTGCTCCGCAGATCCGAAAAATGAAGAGTCAAAGCGCACGTGAGCAACATATTCGTCGTGTGTTGCGAGCTTTGTCCTCGACTGAATCGCAGCCTGTTAGTAAAGCCCTGCAACGTATTCAGGAAGATGCCATTGATGGTATTTCTACTCTTCTTTTTCAACTAATGAAGGGAGTACCCGGTAAATTTCATTCGCAAGGCGGTCGTATTCTAAAGTTTATGTTGGATTACTCATGCCGACAACACAATCAAAAGGCAGATGGCAACTCTGATGATTTAGTGCACAATGTTGCTTCCAGTGTATTGGACAAACTAATGTTTCATTTCAATGGATCAGGGTTTGTTGCCGTATGCATAGAACTGTTTTCACTACTTGCTGTTTCCGTTGAAAAGCATTCTAAGCTTTCGGTAGGAAATTCTGAGAAACCAGAGTCAACTTTCCAATCCGTCATTAAGAACCTGAAACTAATTGTGCAAATTGGCACTAAGCGATCAGGAAAGTTTCTCCGGATGTGTTCAGACGAAGAGCTTCAGGTACTGTACGGTTCAATCTCAAAATTATGTAAGGGGGGACTTCTTGATCCACTTGAACTGAGCGACCGTTGCGCTCTAATTTCCCTACTTTGTCAAATTTGGTTACCTCTACAAGATAGAGACTTTGTCAACCTCGAAGGAAATATTCGGAAAGCTTTAGAATCACAAAAGAAAAATATCGAATCAGTTCATTCTCTTTCTCTAATATTTGCCAAGGATCTTGTTCCTCATTTAGAGCATTCAAACACGCGATCACAGATTACATCAATATTGATTGCTACTTCAGCATTGATGGCCAAATCAAATCCTACTGCTTCTGTCGAGGTCACTTTCGCAATCATCTCTTCACAAAGCAAATTGCCTTCTGATGAAAACAAACCCGACAAGATCGAAAGTAGGAAACAATTTGAACTCTTTGATTTGGTAGACATACGTGATTTGAGCATCTCTGAAAAGGACCAAAAAATATTACTCGATGCGTGCCTTTTGGGACTCGAGGATAAACACGAGGAAAGCTTTTGCGCTCAGCTCGGTCTCAATATAAGATGCGCTCCGTTTCTAGCATTGCTGGGTGACAAAATTGATATTGAAATGTATGATAGAGTCGCAGAGTGGCTTATTGAATGCTTTGATATCTCTTGGAGAGCTGACTTATCAGACTCACATATCATCAAAGGCTTGGCAATAGAAGCCTTTTCCTATCTTACTTTGAAAGTAGCTGAATCGTCGATTCCATCTTCCGTCGCAAAAAAGAATGTCACGAGGTTCAAAAAGCTTGCACGAAACCTACTCACCGAATGCAATGGTTCACTTTGGGCCATGAGGGGTCTCGCATCTTTCATCCCAGTGTTGGAATCATTCAGGCTTGGACTGCTATTAGAGGATTGCGACGATGCCTTTGACTTACTTATGCCTCATTTGCGAAGTTCTAACCACTTTCTACGGCTTTACACACTTCAAATTCTCGCGAGCTATCCACAGAAAATGTTTGTTGTTGATCATGCAGATCTTGATCTAGAAGACGATTTAGACGAGGAAAAAGACAGTTATCCACCTACCGAAATCAAGGAGAACAAGAATGGACCCGTTGGTCAATGCGACCTTATGAAAGTCCTACTTGAGCTGGAATTGTCACCGATCAAGTTGGAAGATGAGCGTCAAATTTGCGCTTTAATCGGAAAAGTTGAAATCCTTGCCAGAACCCGTAGACTACCCGCGGTATACGCAGAAGCCGCTGCGAACCACATGCTTGGTATTTTCAACGTGAAGTTTGCTCCTGTATGGCAATCGACGGAAAAAGCTCTTCTCTCACTTCTCATTGCCCACGAAGAAATAGTCTGGCCATCCTTCGAAACAGAGCTTGTGAATGTAATAACTGGAAGCGTTAGGGTGAACAAGTTTCCAACTGAACTAAGCGAAGATATGGATACCATATTCAAGGAGAAACATCTTCATGCCTGTCGCAGGTGGGGAGATTCGAATGGAAAAGATATTTCTCTTTTTGAAAATTCCGTGTCGATAATCGAAGGAGAAGTCCCATGTTATCATACTACCGATGCAGAGACCTTGATGGAATCTGTTTGGAAAGTTGCGGAGCAAGGGCACAGAGTAGTTGTGAAGCATTCTCGTGGAATTGTCCCTCTCTTTCTACGTTTCTTACACGAGCAATACTTTGCGTTTCATTCAAATGATCAAGATGCTCGAGAGCTAAACCTCCACGAATTTGTTGAGGAAGGAACGTAAGTCCCAAGTCTATTTTGTATCTAGTTCTCAATCCATTTTTACATCTCTTACCCTCTGTTTTAGAATTGTGACAGGAAAAGTTCAGAGATATATATTGTTGAAGCGTTTAAAGTGCTTTCTACGAACCTTTTCTGCTATAGAAGGACCGAAACAACTTGTTCAACACAAACTACTTGAGAAGATTTTTCGTTCTTTTTTAAGTCATCATGATCTATCTATTGTAGGATATTCGATTTCTTGCTTGATGAAATTCAAATTCGATTACCTGATTCCGTATCATCGGCACCTACAAGATATGATTCAGAAGGGGAAACTTAAAAACTCGTTGATAAACTTGAGTGAGATAATAGAGGATGGAAAAATGAAAAATGAAGATCGTGAGCTCATATTACCTATTTTAGCAAGAATACTATTTGGTAGAGTTACAGCAAACTCGGGCAAGTCATCTAATGATTCACCGGCATCGCGTAGGGCTGCAGTTCTATCCTTTATGTCTGTTATTTGCAAAAAAGAAGACGATTTTTTCCCATTTCTCTATTTGATGACAAGATGCTTTATTCCCAAAAGCGAAAAGCTAAAACCCATTGAGTCATATGGATCAAACGATCGATTACAAATTCTTGACACATTGATGGAAACTAGTTCTGCCGACATATCATTGCTGCCAGGCCCTGTAGTAGAGGGTTTCTTACATTTGCTACAAAGCGTTTTATCTCATTTTGGACATCATGTAATATCTTGGATTCCACAACTGACAGCAATCACTGTTGAGATCTGTAATTTCGTCAAGGTTGGCGACGAATCATCGAAGATCAAATCTCTTGACACAGAGAGTGACGAGCAAGAAAGGAAGAGCGTTAATAGTATTCGCCGGAGTTCCATCAGAACGTTATGTTTTCAAAGGCTTCGTGAACTTTTTTCTCTTTTCGGGTCATCACTGGACTTCACATCAATCGCGGAATCGATGTGGTCTGCGATGAAGCCCTCGTTAAAACTCCTTCCAGAAATGGTAATAAGAAACGACGGATGCCCTGCTATCTTGACTTTGCTGCAAACTATTTCAGTTGACGCAAATTTGATCAAACTCTTGCACTTCCACGATCAAGCAGTCCATGCTGTGATCAAATGTATTTCCGGGACTAGTAAAACCCCCGTAATACAGACGTCTTTAACGTTCATCGAGAATTTAATAAGTGTCACGGACAAGGATTCTATAACTGTGGGTAAAGACCTAATTTGCAAATTCACTCCTCTCCTCATGGAGCAGTTCACGGCGAGACTGAAAGGGAAAGACGATTATATTGAAGATACAAAGTCTACTGGTAGAATGGCAATCAAGAATTCACCTACTTGGAGGAGAGAACTTAACATTTTATTTCGAATTTGCGAATTGTTTTCTTTTGATGAATGGGAAATAGAAACAGACGAGATTTCTTTCATCGAAAGTTTGTGCAATCTCCTTATACCGTTTCTGGAGCCTAAGAATGGAACACTCAACGAGGACAAAGAGAATGTAGTTGGAATTTTGAAAGAAATTATTGCGAAGCTTGAGCCGCCGGTAGCTCTTTCTGTGTTTTGGCAACTTTCATCTATTCTTGCACCACACAAGTCAAGAGTCGGGATCGAAATGTTAGGAATCAGGTGCAGTATAGCAAACCTGATTGATAGAGCGGCTGCAAAGAATCCCAAGTTACAGAAAGTCTCAGCCATCGTGGTAAAGCTTTCGTCTGTGAACAAACGCCGTGTTGACGAAATCGATTTCGAAACTGTTATTCCTGAACTTCTATTATTGGCAGACGTAAAGGAAAACAAAGGTACCTGGAATGACATTTGTGATTGTTCAGAGTCAGATCCAAGGGCTTTGATTCCGATTGTTAACGTTTGTTTTCATTTCCTACATAATGAAGATGGAGTGATCTCACGTGCATCTTTTAATGGATTGAAAGCCCTAGTATCTACTGCCAGCCCTCATATTCATGAATCGGATGACAACGCAAAATCATGGATTAAGATGTTCGAATCAGTTGTTGTCCCCATGTCAAGATTAGGTTTACAATGTAAGGATGTGAAAGCTCGAAGATATTATATACTTCTAATAAGAGAACTTGCAAGACATTTTCGAGACGTTCAATCAGCTAATCTCTGTGGGGATTTGGATGTATTGTGCGACGACGATAATAATGATTTGGATTTCTTTCTCAGTATTACTCATGTCCAGATTCATCGTCGCGCGAGAGCTTTTCAGAGATTAAGAAAAACGCTTTCGACAGTTGAATCAGATGCTGCGAGAGGTAAAATCTCGCCTCAATCTTTATCAAGCATTTTGATGCCACTGGCTCTCCATCCACTATATGAATGTAAAACTAGATCAGAAGAGAGTTTTGTATTGGATTCAATCGCAACCTTGGGTGCGATAGCAAGGTATCTTCCATGGAACAAATATAATAATATGCTATGGCTAGTTTTAAATCAATTCGACCGTTGTGCAGAACAAGAGCGCTATTCAATCGGCGCTTTGTGCGCCATCATCGATGCATTTGATTTCGAACTAACGAAGGTGAAAGAGACAGCATCTGGTCCTACTGACATCAAAACATCTGTGTGGAATTCTCTGGAAAACCGCATCATACCGAAGCTCGAGGGCCTTCTTTCAAAAGAAACCACAAACAAGAATGGTGATCGCGGCAAGACGATTCGGCCCGCACTTATATTAGCTCTGGTAAAACTTTTCAAAAAGTTCCCACAAGAGTTTTTTGACATGAAGCTTCCGAGTATTCTTGCAGTCATCTGTGATGCATTAAGAAATAAAGACTCATCTGTTCGTGATGTTGCAAGGAACACTCTAGCGAAAATGGTTTGTGCCATCGATTTGAAATATATGGGTGACGTCATCCGTGAAGTCGCTATCACACTGAATGAAGGATACAAGTTGCATGTAAGAGCTGCTACGATACACACGGTACTCCTACAATTGTCTACCGTTTATGAGCCACCTTCGCAAGAAAATGCAGAAGACGCCGCTGTCCCATTTGATAACTGTACTGCTGCAATTATGGATTTGCTACAAGATGACCTGTTTGGTGTGGCAAGCGAAAGACGTGAATCTAGAGACACAAACGTTCGGTTTGTGAAAGAAGCTGGAGGGAATAAAAGTGTTCACTCAATAGAAATTCTATCCAGAATGATATCATTTGTGCCTTCAAAAGCCATTTCTGGGGATCAGTCGAGGTCAGCTGTTCATTGTATTATTTCCCCTCTGCTCGAAAGGCTGAGACTTCCGGATATTGATGCCAAAATGATTAGAAAAGTGAAAGAAGTTCTTTCTCGAATAGTTGTTGGTATTTCAAATAATAAGAGTTTGAAGGGAACTCAGTTATTCCCTTTTGTTTACGCTACCATTCATCCCTTCATCGGCAATAAAGCAATCACCATCACAGAGCAGGATGATCAAAACGAAGAGGTCGATAGCAATCATGTGAATATCAAAATCAGTGGAAAGAAGAGACAAGAGAATCTAAATGCTTCAAAGCCAGCTAAAATAGCTGCAAGTGTCGTGGAATGGCGACCGTCGACGATGAATTCAGCGAAGTCAGGCAAATCGGCAGTATCCACAAAGAAGAAAGAATCTCACGAGCTGAGAAAAACACAGGATGGTACTAGTGCACCGAAACTCACAGGTAGCTCGCGTCATGATCTCCTACAGACCTTCGATGTCAGAGCAATCAACGAGCCTGCTACCATCACTGCGATAATCTTTGGGCTTAACCTTATGAATGCATGTTTGAAGAAGATTAACATACGAGATGATGTGTCATTGGTTATGTTAGATCCTTTTGTGCCCATGTTGACGGCCTGCGTTTGTCACTGCCGGGATACTGAAGTCACTTTGGTCGCCCTCAAGTGTCTCTTAGTCCTACTTAGATCTAATCTTCCTTCAATACCATCATGCTCAAAGTCAATAGGATCAAAGACTTTATCCCTTTTGACTGCAGCAGGATCTTCTCTAAATACAAATCACGATCTAACACAGGCTTGTTTTAAGACCTTAACTCATTTGATTGGCTCCGAGACAAAAGCAACGAAAGGGGATGGAGTGAACTTAGACGACGAACGTGGTGTCGAAGGGGATTTCCCCCTAAATGCAGAACAGATGAAGGTTCTCATCTCGCTCATCAAGGCATCGATCACAGACACAGACCAACATAATCCGGCTCTGAACCTTATTAAAGTTCTTCTGATTCATCGTTTCATGTCACTCGAGCTTTATGATCTCATGGAATCTTTGATGAAACTTGTAGTTCGCAGTCCCAAGGCATTGCTACGCCAGGTAAGAATTGTTTGTTTGTTCTCCTTTTTAAACTTCTGTACACTAAGGGTATAACTTACTGAAACCGTTTTCAATCAAACCCAAACAGGAATGCACAAAGCTGTTTGTTCGATATTTATTAGATTATCCTATGGGAGAAGAGAGATTTGGACAACATCTCAAACAAATCGTATCCAATATTAGTTATGAATATCAAGACGGGAGATTATCAGGAATAGCTTTTCTCAACTTAGTGATTGAAAAGTTGCCGCGAGATCTTTTGCAGAGACATTCTCAGCATCTATTCCTCCCTCTTGTTTTGCAACTTGTAAATGATGATTCGAAAGATTGCCGAGTAGAGGTGTCTAACTGTATTTCGACTCTGTTGAAAAGATCCTCTGTAGAATTGTTGCAAACTTTTCAGGATTATTGTTCACGATGGTTAAAGCAAACTGGTCCGCTTCGTCTAGCATCGCTTCAGGTATTTGGTCTTCTGGTGGAATCTCGTGCCGAGTTTTTAAAATCAAAATCTCTTGTTGATCTCTGGATACAGCGCTTGGAAGAAGCTCTTTATAAACGCGAAGAATCGGACTGGGAAGATACATATTTTGCGCTGATTTGCGTTGAAAAACTGACCAAAGATTTTAATTCGATTTTGCTTCAACATTCGAAATTAATGACAAGTATCATAGAATGCCTTATCAATCCCCACCCATGGATTAAAATGTCATCTTCAAGGATTTTGAACCACTTTTTCACGTCAAATTCGGCCGAAGAATTCCTATCACAGAAGAACGGAATACTGTTCGAAATTGTACGCAACATATTATTCCAATTCAATGTATCCGAAGAAGAACAAAGTCAAGATCTTTCCGATCTTGGTGTCAAGACCCTTACACTTGCACTTCCATTAATGGTAGAGAATCCTCAGTTTTGTTATGCGGAGGAAAATTTAATTGAAAAAGAATCTACATCTGAAAATGTGCAAGATCCAGTGTTTTGGCTGTTACGAAGATTATCTCAAATTGCGAAAGCAAAAGGAAGCAAGCGTCGAATGACTGTCTTCAAATGTTATGCCGCTTTTACCATCAGTAATTTTGCGATAGTTGCTCCAAATTTGGAATTGATGCTGGAAGGTCTACACCGATCAAATATAGAGGCAAAAAATGAAATTGAAAATCAAGAACTATCCCAAAGACGGACTTCCTTGTCTTTTAGTAACGATCAGCACGATGCACCTGTTACAGAACATAGCTTTGCCGAAGAGGTCTTGAGTCTTATCGAAGAAAAGTGTACTTCATCAAGTGACTTCTTGAATGCATATGCAGAGGTCAAACGACGTGCTTACAACAAAAAGCAAAGGCGCAAAACTGAACAAAAGATAGAAGCAGCCACAAATCCTCAGGCTGCTGCAGATCGCAGGATGAAGAAGCAAGAACGAAACAAACGACGCAAAAAGCGACGTTCTGAAGAACAAGCTAGAGAACGCAGGGGAGGAGAAAAGAAATACAGACACAACTAGATAATTCAAAAAAGAAAAGTTAAAACCGAAATATTACTTTTGTGTGAAGTAGTCGTCCATATCTGGAATTCCACAACTGTCCTGAAGATAACCTGATACCATAAGTTGTCCTAGTATTATGAATTTTCCATCAGTATAACGAAAACAATAAAAATTTGCATACAGTTAGACCAGAGTGAAGACACACATAATGGAATAAGGAAGTCAATCAATTGTTCGTCTAACACAGACTTACCCCAAGCCTGCGACAATGCCGGACCGCCGCGATTCTGACAAAGCTTGATCTTCTTTTGCAATTCATTATAGCGCCGCGCACTTCTTCCGTACGACTTATTTTGATCGGGTCCTGGTGGAGGAATCGGTTTCAACTCGTTTAACCCAACGGCAGTGTTCAGCAACACAAAAAACTCATTCAACGCGATTCTTCCCTCGTCCCAACCAACTTTTGCGTCCTTGACGGTGCTTGGGGATATTTCAACGGGCAAATCTCTGCGATAACCAGATGTTGCCTTCGAAATTTTATTCGCAGCCTTTTCAAACCTAAATTGGGCGTCTCTCTATTTCGTATGTGGAAGAGGAGGAGTAATATGCAGAATGAGAAACGGAGAAACGCGAGTGCGAATCCAAAGTATCACAGTATAATGAACGAAGAGAACATACCATTTCTTCGCTGATATCTGGCGGAAAACTTTTTTAGTTTCGTATGTGGAGGAGGAGAAGGAGGAGTAATATACAGAATGAGAAACGGAGAAATATGAGTACGAATTGGGTGATAGATCCAAAGTACCACAGTGTAATGAATGAAGAAACAAACCTTAGAAGTAAAATCCTCATGGGATTGACAAAATCCCGCTCTACAGATACGCGAATGAGGCAACAAAAAGATTTGAGAGTACCGAGATGTGAAAACGTCTAACAATAGCATTGAATCAAAACATAGAGTTAAGGACTCTTACGGAAACGGCAACTTACCAATTTTAGACGGTTGTCCTTGCCCCTTATTGTTATTTACGCGAAACAATTGGCCTACTTCTCCCCATTGATCGATATCACCTACGCGAAAAAAGCGATAAAAAGAATTATGAACGTCGAAGTGTGAAAAAGATCTAACAACAGCATTGAATCGAAATATAGAGTTGAGCACTCTTACAGAAACGACAACTTACCAATCATGTCTTGTAAAGAAAAAATATAATAATCTGCAGCAATCTGAAGTGGAATTCTATATTGAAGATACGATCGAACTGCTTCTGACGGAAGCTCTGGAAGATTGCCATCGGACGATGCCGCGAGGCTCGTTGAAGCATCTGCTGGAGGTGACAATCCTGTCATCAAGGCCAACACAGCAGCACTGCCCACAAATTCTCTCCTTGCCAACGGTGTCGGACGTGACATAATTTCTGGTTCGAAGCAACTACCATCGTCAATGGTCTGCTTGAGTTTGGTGCGTTCATTGGATGTTTGTTTCCCAAATCCTAAGGAGTCTTGGGAAAATCCAAGAGTAGTCTGCAGATTTGCAACTACCAAGGAATAGAAACAAATCGAATGTTTGATGTTCATGGCGATTCTTGCGTTGTCGAAGTCGTGCTATGATATTTCTTCACAAACTTCTGAGCTTCAATCCATCTAAGAGCGATCGACGACAACCAACATTCCTCGGCCATTTTGAAACTCTTTCACTGAAAATCATGACGTGTCGTAAAACTGTTGATCCATTCGACTAAGATCGCATCATTCCTCTTCATCCTCGTGACATCAATTTTTCAAAATCTTTGAGATGAATCATTGGGTTCGTTTGGTGTCTTCCAACTTTCTGAATACATCATTCGTAGTCAGGTTGAAGATGAAACTTTCTCTCGTCTTGCTCTTTGTAGCCATCCCCTCTCTATATCGGAATGCTGTCGATGCAGCAAAAGTAAAAAAAGCCATTGATTCTACAGAGGCAATTACTGAGTTTGACAGCGATGTTGAGACCACATCAGACATCATCCAGGAGAATTTAGACTACGTCCCCTTTGAGGAAGAAACCCTAAGCGACGGTGATAGTGATGCAGACTCAACTGACGATGATAGCGATGGTGATAGCGATGGTGATAGCGATGGTGATAGCGATGGTGATAGCGACGACGATGACGACCACGAAGATGATCCAAAAACTAAACTATCGAAGAAATTGAAAACAGCAAAAAAGTCTGGAAGGTTTCGACCTTTCAAAAGCCTCAAGAAGAACAAGCGCAGGATCACCATTGCTCTTGTGCTCTTTGCATTTCGGAAAGAAATTCTCATGATTTTCTTCAACGTCCTCGGGCGATCTACTTCACAAAATATAACTACCGATGTTTTGAAGCTGATCTTATTCGTCGCATTTGTGAGGAGGATGCAGTCTGACGAAATGGCCATCCTCGGAGGTAGGAATTCGGTTATATTGAATGCGATAGATTCTTTCATGGGCAATGATATAAATCCTGCATATGTTCCACCCATTTCACAACATTTTGCTTTCGAACGGTAAGTAATGCACCGAAGTCAAATACGGTTTGTACTATTCAAAGGTGTCCTCAAAACCAGCTAATTATTCCCCACTTTCGAAGCTTGAACGAATATTACCTCAAGGATGGAATGGCATTTCAGAAAGCAATGAGAAATAAGCAGGAAGGGCTGAAGTGGCCATCGTCTTCAACCTCGTCTATTCTTTCGCATTTCGCATCGTCGAAAAGTAATCATAAAAACAAGACCACAGTGTCGACATCAGCTGTCGACAAGGACGGCCGAACCGTGGTGGTTCTGGATTGGACTAAATTGGACGAGAGAATTTCATCTATGAACCAATTGAGGCATCAAATTTCATTTCTATTGAGTGAATACCGTAGCCTAGTAATGAAAGGAGAACAATCGACGAATGCAACACTGGATAGTGATAATGGACAAGCCTGTTCTCCAGCTCTAGAAGTAGTGATACTTTTGGAGTCTCCGGGAGGAAGTGTGGCTGAGTATGGGTTAGCCGGCCAGCATCTTCTGCGATTACGAAACGAACCAGGAATTACACTGACAATCTGCGTTGATAAAGTTGCTGCATCAGGTGGCTACCTTTTATGTTGCACTGCCAGTCCGGGCAGACTTTTTGCTGCTCCTTTTGCTACTGTGGGAAGCATTGGGGTGATTGCAACACAATTAAATATAAACAAACTCTTGACAAATTGGGGTGTCGAGCCACTCGAATTCAGGGGAGGAAAATACAAAGCTCCGATCGGAATGGTTGGACGCGTTTCAAAGGCTGGGGAACGTGTCACTCAAACGATGATTGACGATGTACACAGAGCTTTCAAACAACATGTTGTCAACGCTCGCCCTATGTTGAAAAATAGTATTGAGAAGATCGGCAATGGTAACGTTTGGCTTGGAGTTGACGCCGTCGATCTGGGTTTGGTTGATTCAATAAAAACATCCGATGAATACATCGAACAAATTTTACGAGATGGCACCCAGGTCTTGAAAATGGTCCAGGTTAAAAAGCCATCGGGGCTTTTTTTCGGACCTAGGTACGGGAACGATATAGAGACTAAGAGATCCCAAGTGAATAGCCCTAAAACTTTGTTACAAGATGACGTTGAGGGTTTGATGGAAAAATCGAAAACAATGCTGCTTCGGCTTCCAACTCAGGCTAAGTCTTTCTTTTCCAAATCACTCCAATCTTTTCATTAAAGCCGAATAAGCTGCAGTAATACAAATTGAGCAGTATTTCAATGAAGTTTAACAGTATTTAGTAGTCTTCAACCTTATGATTATATAATATGATTACAACCAAAACACAATTCATTTTGCTCGATAAAAAATGCGCGTCTTTTCTTCCGGTAGTTGCGGATCCGTTGACTGCCGCGCGATAGCGTTTTAAATTTTTAAACTGATGAGCGAAATTTCGATTCGTATTTATTTGCAGATTGGTCGACAGTAAAAAGTGACGGTCCATTGTAGCTTGTCCTGTTGAGAAACAAGGAACAGGGCAATCCTAGTATAAGTCTTGCTACTGAAGGACATCAACAACATATTTTGTTCTCGAGGATGTCCCTTCTTTCATCGGATATTCTTCATCAGGTCTTCAACTTTTTTGTTTCGAGTGACCAAATAGTAGACGGAGAATCTCTGAGAGTATGTAGTTTGGTCTGCAAACAATGGCGGAATATCGTGGATTCAAGATCATTATGGGTCACTCCCGTTGGGACAAAAGACCACTGTGAAACACACGACGACGAAAAGGCTAATTTGCATTCAACTTTGGTTTATCGGTCTCTTCAAATCAGAGAACAGGCTAGAGATCATTCATCAAGCGATAAATCGCCACTGCCAAGTCTACTCGGTTTTACAAAGTTAAAATACTACGGGAATAAACACCAAGAGCTATATTTTTTCGTCGAGGAACGTGTCTCGGGATCAAAATTGCTACTAGCAATATCTCGAGACGGACAGAAAACACCGTCACATTTGCGAGATGTGTACGTCAACCATTTCGAATTGAAGGGGGATTTTCTTTTGCGAGACAATAATGACAAATTAGAGACCTTATTTCCTTCACAGCGCTTTCCCCTGGGAATATCTATTTGGAAAGGGAGGTTGATTCGGTGGTATCGATCTGAAACTGAAACAGAGTGTAGGGAGATTATCGATCAAATCCAATCAAAAATAAAAAGCACCAGTCACCGAGACCTCGCTATCACTAACTACGAGAATAATTTTTCGTTCTTACGTCATCTAATCGATCTTGAAAATGACTCAGTGCAAAATAAGAGAGACAGAAATGTTTACGCCGAAGGAAGGCAGCACATGGTAGACTGGATGGTCGAAATTGTCGAATGTTTTGGCTTAGAGGATCGTACAATCTTTCAAGCTATGCTTCTTTTTGATAGATTCACTACTTCTTACGATCGGGTACGTATAGCGATCCCTTGAATCACGTATGTTGTTTCTAATCAGAAAAATAAATCGATCGCATTCTCATCGTTTCTGCCTTTCTTGTTCTATAAGCAGGTAGTGAACACAAGTAGTTTACAACTAGTCGCTGGGACGTGTCTGTTAATCGCTTCCAAATGCAACAATATTTTTATCACAGAGAAGGATATATCTTTTTGTTGCGATAACCTTTTTTCCGTTGCTAATGTTATGGGTACAGAAGAGGTGGTTTTGCAACAGCTAGATTGGAAATTAGTGAGTTATATAACATGGATGAAAAGAAAAGAAATATTATTTTTGCGAGAATAATCTCTAACTTTCTCCTTCCACGAAATATTACTATTTTATCGTGAAAGGCATGCCCATCTTCCTTCGAATTCAGTCTTGCAATTTTGAGGATACTTGGTATCCCAAAAAATGCAAAAATATCATGCCTATGTTTCTATATTTTAGAGGTATCGCTAGCCTTCCAAACGAGCCTGAAGTACAAACAGTCTATTATTGCATCCTCATCGCTAGTTCTGGCTCTCTATTGTTTGAGGGACGATGATACATCCACATTGTGGCCAGACGATATCGCAAAAATCACAGGGTTTCAATTAAATGACTTGGTCGATTGCTCGGTCCTCTTGTCACAAGATATAGACAATGTTCGACTTGTCACATCACGATTGGACATGATACATAGGCGACATAGCAAGCCGTGTCGGCACAATATAGCAAATACACCCATTCCAGTACTAACGTCAAGGACCACTCTTACTTCTTTTGAAGAGAGTCTGCGTACTCGGAGCTAAAAATAGAAATGGAATCTTTTATCTATCGTCCTAGACAACCATGGTCATCAACTACGAAGACCTTTTAGTCTCTTGTGTGTTGCTGTAAACTGAGCATGTGAGCAATGTCTATAAACTTGTCTTCTGCTGGGTCTACTGCATTGCATTTGCTCTGCTGGGAGTGGCACTTGAGTGGGTGGCCAACCAGCAATGGGTGGCTGGTTGCACTGGTGGTGCAAAGTTTGCCACTGAGCACTGCCCACCAAGCCACTGGCTGTGGCAGCTGAGGCACCAGCACACACCAACCTTTGCACCTAATGCTACATTGCAGGCATGGCCCCAGGGCAAGGCTGCATTTGCCCCCCTGGCCCCGCACTGGCAGCAGCACCCACTTGGCAGGGGGGCTGGTGGGCTGAGCCAACCCTGGCAACTACCTCGCCCCTGGAGCACACCACAAGCAGGTGGTGTGCAGCCTTGGCTGGCACCCCCAGCCCCCCACTAGATGAGTGACTGCAACAAGTGGCCTTGGCCCCCCTGGCCCCCCACCCAGTTGGCATGCCAACCCCACCCACCACCACCACAGTGAGGCAGGCTCAGCAATTGGGGGGGGGGGGGGGGGGGGGGGGGGGGAGAAAAAAGAAAGTGC
>Ga0115013_10000907_pt1 | contig 17532 bp, 30 predicted proteins | sample SouAtlMetagenome_2_FD_88686 | JGI IMG/M metagenome (GOLD analysis project Ga0115013, IMG submission 88686) | Marine eukaryotic phytoplankton communities from Atlantic Ocean - South Atlantic ANT15 Metagenome | ecosystem: Environmental > Aquatic > Marine > Oceanic | place: South Atlantic Ocean...
CCCTGAGCTAACTAACTTTATAGTTAACGAGATTCAAGATGTTTATAGGCTGCAAGGAGTTTCTATTAATGACAAGCATATCGAAACTATCTTGAGACAGATGCTCAGGAAAGCGCTAATTGTCGATGGAAATGACACTAAATTTATTCAAGGTGATCAGGTTAGTTACGCTGATATGAAAGAAGAAAATAAAAAAGTTGCAGATGCTGGAAATACTCCTGCAGAATACGAAAGAGTTTTGCTTGGTATTACTAAAGCTTCTCTTGCAACTGATTCATTTATTTCAGCAGCATCCTTCCAGGAAACAACTAGAGTGCTAACTGAAGCGGCAGTAACTGGCAAAAAAGACCATCTTAGAGGCCTTAAAGAAAATGTTGTTGTTGGAAGACTAGTGCCTGCTGGAACAGGAATGGAATTCCATGACAGACTTAAGAATAAAAAACAAATAGATCTTGAAGAATCAACCCTATCTGCAGATGATATTGAAGCTGCACTTAGGCAAGAGCTTCAAGAAAGTGAGGATTAGTATTGACCGCGACCATTCAGCTCTATAAAATCGCGCTCAAACAAAAATAATAAATTATGGCAACAGTAAATCAATTAGTAAAAAAATCTAGAAAACCAAAAATCAGGAAAACCGATGTGCCTGCACTTGAGGCATGCCCACAAAGAAGAGGAGTTTGTACAAGAGTTTATACAACTACTCCAAAAAAACCTAACTCAGCATTGAGAAAGGTTTGCAGGGTTAGACTAACAAGTGGTTATGAAGTTACTTCTTATATAGGCGGAGAAGGCCATAATCTTCAGGAGCATTCTCTTGTACTTATAAGAGGTGGAAGGGTTAAAGATTTACCTGGTGTTAGATACCATACTGTAAGAGGAGCGCTGGATACTTCTGGCGTAGCAAATAGAAAACAAAGGCGTTCAAAATATGGCGCCAAAAAAGGTAAATAATTATGCCTAGAAGAAGAAGTCCCGAAAAAAGAAAAATTCTACCTGATCCTAAATACAAAGATATTATTTTAGCTAAATTCATGAATAATCTCATGAAGGATGGAAAAAAATCTATTGCTGAAAAAATAGTTTATGGTGCTTTTGACAGAATTACAGAAACTACAAAAGAAGATCCATTAGAGGTTTTCATGAAAGCTTTACATGAGGTAAGTCCTGTTGTTGAGGTAAAGTCTAGAAGAGTTGGTGGAGCTAACTATCAAGTACCTATAGAAGTAAGACCTTCTAGAAGACAAGCTCTTGCAATGAGATGGATAGTTGACGCTGCAAGAAGAAGGAATGAAAAATCAATGCATCTTCGTCTAGCAGGTGAATTAACTGATGCTTCACAAAAAAAAGGAAATGCTGTTAAGAAAAGAGAAGATGTTCACAAGCAAGCAGAAGCAAATAAAGCTTTCTCTCATTTCAGATTTTAATCAAATTACAAACAATAAATTATGGCTAGAGAAATAGTATTAAATAAATATCGTAACGTAGGGATATGTGCTCACGTTGATGCTGGTAAAACTACAACTACTGAGAGAGTTCTTTTTTATACAGGTTTATCACACAAAATAGGTGAGGTTCATGATGGTGCTGCCGTAATGGACTGGATGGAACAAGAGCAAGAAAGAGGAATTACCATAACTTCTGCTGCTACTACATGTTTTTGGAGTGGCATGGAGCAACAGTTCCCTCAACATAGAATAAATATTATTGATACACCTGGTCACGTTGATTTTACTATCGAAGTCGAAAGATCTCTTAGGGTATTAGATGGAGCAGTTGTAGTATTTTGTGGCACTTCAGGCGTTGAACCACAATCAGAAACTGTATGGAGACAAGCTAACAGATACGAAGTACCTAGAATTGTTTTTGTTAATAAAATGGACAGAGCTGGTGCTGACTTTGAAAGGGTTGTTGCTCAAATTAAAGACAGACTTCAGGCAAATATTATTCCTATTCAATACAACATTGGCGCAGAAGAAGATTTTAAGGGAGTTGTAGATTTAATTAATATGAGAGCAATATATTGGAATGAAGAAGATCAAGGTTTGACCTTCGATTCCAAGGAAATCCCAGAAGAGCTTCTAGATAAATGCAATACTCTTAGAGAAGAAATGTTAGAGGCTGCGGCTGAAGCTAATGATGAGTTAATGGAAGCCTATCTAGAATCAGGAGATTTATCCGTAGACCAAATTAAAGAAGGATTGAGAATAAGATCATTATCTAATGAAGTTATATTAGGATTATGTGGATCAGCTTTTAAGAATAAAGGTGTTCAGGCTATGCTAGATGCCATTGTTGATTTTTTACCTGCTCCTGATGAGGTGAAAGCTATCGAAGGAGTTATTCCCAATAATTCTGAAGAGGATGAGGAAAGCGATTCTAGAAAATCTTCAGATGAAGAGCCATTTTCAGCGCTTGCTTTTAAAATTGCTACTGATCCTTTTGTTGGGACTTTAACTTTTATAAGAGTATATTCTGGTGTTCTTTCGGTTGGTGATGGTGTAATGAACACTACCAAGTCTAAGAAAGAAAGAGTTGGAAGAATGGTTCAGATGCATTCAAATAATAGAGAAGAAATTAAAGAGGTCAGAGCTGGAGATATTGCGGCTTGTATCGGTCTAAAAGATATTACAACTGGTGATACATTATCAGATGCATCAAAACCAATTGTTCTAGAGAGAATGGATTTTCCTGAACCTGTTATATCTGTAGCAGTAGAGCCAAAATCAAAACCGGATCAGGAAAAAATGTCCATGGCGCTTGGAAAATTAGCTCAAGAAGATCCTTCATTTAGAGTTACAAGTGATGAAGAGTCTGGACAGACAATTATTTCAGGCATGGGCGAACTTCATTTAGATGTTCTTGTAGATAGAATGCGAAGAGAATTCTCAGTTGAAGCAAATATTGGCAAACCTCAAGTTGCATATAGAGAAACAATTAAAGAAACTGTCGAAGTTGAGGGCAAATTTGTTCGTCAAAGTGGTGGTAAAGGACAATATGGGCATGTTTGGCTTAAACTTGAGCCATTAGGTCTTGATGATGAATACGAATTTGTAGATAAAATTGTTGGTGGAGTTATTCCAAAAGAATATATACCAGCTGTTAATAAAGGTATCCAAGAGCAAATGCAAAATGGTGTTATAGCTGGTTATCCACTTCTTGCACTAAGAGCTACACTCTATGATGGATCTTTTCATGATGTTGATTCAAATGAAATGGCATTTAAAATAGCTGGATCTATGGCTTTAAAAGAGGGTGCTAATAAAGCAAAACCCGCTTTATTGGAACCAATTATGAAAGTTGTGGTAGTTACTCCTGAAGATCATATGGGAGATGTTGTTGGTGATCTCAATAGGAGAAGAGGAATAATATTAGGAATGGATGATATCACTTCTGGCAAAGAGGTATCCTCTGAAGTGCCTTTAGCTGAAATGTTTGGTTATGCAACAGACTTAAGATCACAAACCCAAGGAAGAGCAACTTTTACTATGGAATTCACTAAATATGGTGAAGTTCCAAGCAATATTGCTGAAGGATTAAAATCATCTTAAAACGCAAAATATAAAACTGTTTAAATTTGTTGACAGTATTGCTCTTAGGAGCTTAGAATACGCCACATTTTGCGATTTGCGCAGTGTGAAATGAATAAAATAATAGGTATTAAAAATAGGAAAAATGGAAAATCAATCAATAAGAATTAGGCTAAAAGCTTTTGACTATAGATTGATAGATGCATCTGCTAAATTAATTGTGGAGACTGTTAAAAAAACTGGTGCATTAGTAAAAGGTCCAATCCCAATGCCTGTTAAAAAAGAGAGAACAACAATATTGACTTCTCCGCATAAAGATAAAGATGCTAGAGATCAATATGAAATTATTACTTATAAAAGGCTTATGGATATAGTAGAGCCTACTGATAAGACAGTAGATGCTTTAATGAAACTAGACTTATCAGCTGGAGTAGATGTCCAGATAAGTCTAGGTTAATAGAATTTTTAACGCTTTAGCGGCCATAGAGGGTTAATAGCCCCGTAAAAAGGAGAGTAAATTGAGCACAGGCTTAATAGGAAAAAAATCTGGAATGTCTCGTCTTTTTCAAGAAGACGGCACTTCTATTCCTGTAACAGTTATTTCTGTTGCTGGTAACTTCGTTGCAGACATTAAAACTCAAGAAAGAGATGGGTATGATGCACTTGTAGTATCCAAATCAAAGAAATCTAATAATCTAACAAAATCAACTAAAGAGTTTTTTAAAAAGGTTAACTTAGATCCTGGTGTTTTAGCTGAGTTTAGATCCGATGCTAATAATATTTCTGAATATGAAATTGGTAAACATCTCACAGCTGATATATTTGAAGCAGGTCAACATGTTGATATTACCGGAACATCGAAAGGTAAAGGTTACGCTGGTGTTATAAAAAGACATAACTTTGCTATGCAGGACGCAACTCATGGTAACTCACTGTCTCACAGAGCTCATGGCTCTATTGGGCAATGCCAAACTCCAGGAAGAGTATGGAAAGGAAAAAAAATGTCAGGTCATATGGGTAATGCCACAACAACTGTGCAAAATCTAAAAATAGTTGATCTAGATATAGAAAATAGTGTCATTTACGTTAAAGGCGCAGTGCCGGGTTTTAATGGTTCTGAGTTAAAAATTAAACCATCAGTTAAGAAAAAATGAAAATAGATTTATTAACATCATCAGCAAAGAAATCTGATATAACAATCTCAGAAGCAACTTTTGGTAAAGATTTTAATGAATCTTTAGTTCATCAAGCAGTTGTAAGTTATATGGCCGGTTCAAGACAAGGCTCTTCAAAACAAAAGACAAGATCTGAAGTTAGAGGTGGCGGAAAGAAGCCATATAGACAAAAGGGAACTGGTAGAGCTAGAGCTGGAACAATAAGAAGTCCTTTATGGAGAGGTGGCGGAGTAGCTTTTGCAGCAACGCCTAGAGATTATAGTAAGAAGATCAATAAAAAAATGTATAGAGCTGCATTAAGATCAATTTTCTCTGAACTTCTAAGACAAGGAAAGTTAGTTGCTATCGAGACACCTGTCCTAGAAAAGCCAAAAACAAAAGAGATTGCAAAGTTTTTAAAAGACTTTTCTTTAAGCAAGGTTTTATTTATTACAGATAATTTTGATTCAAACTTTTACTTATCAGCCAGAAATATTCCAAATGTCGATGTTATAACTGTTAAAGAAATTAATCCTGTTATCTTACTAAAATCAGACAAGGTAGCTGTTACTGAGTCTGCTTTTAAGTTAATAGAGGAGTGGATCTAATGTTAAACGAAAAGCTTTATACCTTAATAAAAGCTCCTATTATTACTGAGAAATCAGCCCAGCTGAGTGAAAAGTACAAGCAGGTTATTTTTAAAGTTGACCTTGATGCTAATAAAAGAGAAATTAAACAAGCAGTTGAAAAGTTATTTCAGGTTGAAGTTTTATCTGTTACGACATCTATTGTTAAAGGTAAGACAAAAAGAAATAGAACTGGTACTTACAAAAGATCTAATTATAAAAAAGCATTTGTAACTTTAAGTAAAGATTCTGATATTCAATTTGAGGGGATGAACTAAGATGACTATTGTTAAAGCAAAGCCTACTAGTCCTGCAAGAAGACATGTTATATCAGTAAAATCTGATTTACATAAAGGAAAGCCATTTAAAGGACTTCTTCAACCAAAATCTAAGAATGGCGGAAGAAATAATAATGGTCGTATTACTGTTCGTCATCAAGGTGGAGGCCACAAGCAGCATTACAGAGTTATTGACTTTAAAAGAGATAAGTTAGATATACCGGCTGTTGTTGAGACTATTGAATATGATCCAAATAGAACATCACATATTGCTTTACTTAAATATAAAGATGGAGAAAGAAGGTATATCATTGCTCCTGCAAAATTAAAGGTGGGAGAAGAGGTTATATCTTCTGATTCAGCTGATATTAAGACTGGTAACTCGATGAAACTCAAGGATATACCCCTTGGTACAAATGTACATTGTATTGAATTGAAGCCATTAAAAGGTGCTCAGTTAGCAAGGAGTGCAGGAACTTCAGCTAGGTTGATTGCTAAAGAAGGTATTTATGTAACTCTTAGACTTCAATCAGGAGAAACAAGGAAAGTTCTTGCAGATTGTAGAGCTACATTAGGAACTGTTTGCAATAGTGAACATAATTTACGCTCTTTAGGTAAAGCCGGAGCTAAAAGATGGAGAGGAGTTAGACCTACTGTAAGAGGTGTTGCAATGAATCCAGTCGATCACCCGCATGGAGGTGGTGAGGGTAGAACATCGGGTGGAAGACATCCATCTACACCATGGGGTGTTCCAACAAAAGGTTACAAGACAAGAAAAAATAAAAGAACAAATGATTTAATCATTAGAAGAAAAGGAACTAGGAAGTAAATTATGCCAAGATCATTAAAAAAGGGACCATTTGTTGATCTTTCTTTAGAAAAGAAAGTTGATGCTGCAAATGCTTCTAACGATAAGAGACCAATTAAAACTTGGTCCAGAAGATCTATGGTTGTTCCCTCAATGGTTGGTCTTACAATAGCAGTTCATAACGGCAGACAACACGTACCTGTATATATTAATGAGGATATGGTTGGTCATAAATTGGGTGAGTTTGCTATTACGAGAACTTTTAAGATGCATTCAGGCGATAGGAAGGCTAAATAATGGAAACTAGAGCATATTTAAAAGGAACAAGATTATCGCCTCAAAAAGCAGGTCTTGTTGCTGATGCTGTTAGAGGTAAATCAGTTCAAGACGCAATGGACTTCTTGGTTTTCAATAAACAAAAAGGATCTGCAGTAATTAAGAAGCTTCTTGAGTCTGCTATTGCAAATGCAGAAAATAATGAGAAGGCTGATATAGATTTGTTAGTTATTAAATCAATAATTGTTAATCAAGGAATGAGATTAAAGCGTATGAAACCAAGAGCACGTGGCCGAGCTGATCGAATTATTAAGCCAACCTGCCATATTGAAATCATACTTACGGATCAGGAGAAATAATGGGACAGAAAGTTCATCCAAATGGATTTAGATTAGGAGTTGTTAAAAAACACAACGCTAATTGGTATGCAAAGGGCAAAGCCTTTTCTGAAAATTTGGTTCAAGACTTAAAGGTGCGTGAGTACTTTAAAAAAAGATTAAAGTTTTCATCCGTTAGTAAAATTGAGCTAGAAAGATCTGCAGATAATTTTGTAGTATTTATATACACATCTCGTCCAGGAATTATTATTGGTAAAAGAGGTGAAGAAATTGAGAATCTAAAAAAAGCTGTCGAAAAGATTGTTGGACAACCTACTCAAATTAATATTAAAGAGGTAAAAAAACCTGACCTTGATGCAACAATTCTTGCTGAAGGGGTTGCTCAACAGCTTGAAAGAAGAGTGATGTTTAGAAGAGCAATGAAAAGAACTGTTCAAAGCGCACTAAGACAAAGTGCAAAAGGCGTAAGAATTGAGGTCTCTGGCCGATTAAATGGTGCTGAGATAGCTAGAACTGAGTGGTACAGAGAGGGAAGAGTGCCTCTTCACACTTTAAGGGCTGATATCGATTATGGAACAGCAGAAGCATTAACTACATACGGGATTATTGGAGTTAAAGTTTGGGTGTTCAAAGGTGAAGTAATGGATGACCCTTTTAAACAGGATGATAAATAACAATTAATAATTATGTTACAGCCAAAACAAACAAAATTTAGAAAAATGCATAAAGGTCGAAATAGAGGCCTTGCTCAAAATGGTAATACTGTAGCTTTTGGTAGATTTGGTCTTGTGGCTGCAGACAGAGGAAGAATTACTGCTAGACAAATTGAAGCTGCTAGACGAGCCATGACTAGGCATATTAAAAGAGGCGGTAACATCTGGATTAGACTTTTTCCTGATAAACCAATAACAAAAAAACCCCTTGAAGTAAGAATGGGTAAAGGAAAAGGTAATGTTGAATACTGGGTTGCACTTGTTCAACCTGGAAAGGTTATGTTTGAAATGGCTGGTGTTACTGAAGAGCTTGCCAGAGAAGCTTTTAAGTTAGCCTCAGCAAAATTACCAGTAAAAACAAGATTTATACAGAAGGACTAATAATGGCTAAAGATTTAATAGATTTAAGAAAAAAGGATTTAGATCAACTAAATCAAGAGCTTGAATCAGTTCGTGCTGAGCAATTCACTATGCGTATAAAGCATAAAACTGGACAGCTTAACGAAACAAATCTTTTAAAAGTAAATAGAAGAAAAGTTGCAAGGATTAAAACTTTGATTACTGAACTCAAAAACAAGGAAAGTAAATAATGGAATCTTCAAACCCAAGATTGCTAACAGGAGTTGTTGTCTCTGATAAGGCAGATAAAACTATTACTGTAAAAGTTGAAAGAAAAGTTCGTCATCCGCTTTATGGAAAAATTATGAAGCGTACCACTAAGGTGCATGCCCATGATGCTTCTAATGAAGCTAGTATTGGCGACATGGTTACAGTTAAAGAATGCAGACCTATCTCAAAAAGTAAGACATGGGTTCTTGTATCAGACGCAGATAATGTTGTCCCAACTGAAGAAATTACAGAAGAGGAGACAGAATAATGATACAGATGCAAACAATTCTTAAGATTGCAGATAACAGCGGCGCTCGAAGTGTTATGTGTATTAAGGTTCTTGGCGGCTCTAAAAGGCGCTACGCAAATATTGGGGATATTATAAAAGTTGCTGTACGTGAAGCTATTCCAACTGGAAAAGTTAAAAAAGGACAAGTTGTTGACGCATTGATAGTTAGAACTAAAAAAGGTGTAAGACGAAGAGATGGATCATTAATAAAATTTGATGAGAATGCTGCAGTCTTACTTAATAATCAAAAAGCTCCAATTGGAACTAGGGTTTTTGGCCCTGTAACTAGAGAGCTTAGGGATGGAAGCTATATGAAGATCTTATCCCTAGCACCTGAAGTTTTATAATGAATAAATTAATAAAAACAAATACCAAACTTAAAGCAGGCGATGAGGTTGTGGTAATTGCTGGAAAAGACATTGGTAAAAAAGGCAATATAAGAAAGATCATGAAGAATAACAATAGAGCTATTGTTACCGGAATTAATATGATTAAAAAACATACAAAACCAAATCCTCAGATGGGTGTAACTGGCGGTATTGTTGAGCAAGAGGCTGCAATTGATTTATCCAATATTTCTATATGGAATCCTAAGAAAAAGGGTGCCGATAAGATTAAGTACGCTAAAGACAAAGATGGAAAAAAAATAAGATTATATAAATCTAATGATTCGGAAATAAGTTAAATGGCAAATCTAAAACAAAAATTTAATAAAGAAATGGTTCCTGTTTTACAAGAAAAATTAGGTATGTCAAATGTCATGGCTGTCCCTAAATTAAAGAAAGTTGTTATTAATATGGGAGTTGGACAGGCATTAACTGATAAAAAGCATTTAACTTCGGCGGTGGCTGATCTTGAATCTATAGCTGGTCAAAAAGTAGTTACAACAAAAGCTAGAAAATCTGTTGCAAGTTTTAAGATTAGAGAAGGTTACCCTATAGGATGTAAAGTTACTCTCAGAGGCGAAAGAATGTATGACTTTATAGAGAGATTAATAAATATAGCTATTCCAAGAGAAAGAGACTTTAGAGGTTTAAATCCAAAATCTTTTGACGGTCAGGGTAATTATAGTTTCGGTATTAAGGAGCAAATAATATTTCCTGAAATTAATTATGACAATATAGATAACATTCGAGGTATGGATATATGTATCAATACTTCAGCTAATACAAAAGAAGAAGCTAAAGCTCTTTTGGAAGTATTAGAGTTTCCATTTAAAAAGTAGGTAAATATGGCTAAGAAATCAATGATCGCAAGAGAAGAAAAAAGAAAAAAGACTGTAGCTAAATACGCAGTTAAGAAAGCTGAATTAAAAGCTATCTTTATGAATCTAAACGCATCAGATGAAGAGAGATCTGAAGCTTATAGAAAGTTACAGAAGTTACCTAGAAACGCTAGCGCGTCAAGAGTCGTAAGAAGATGTTCAATAACTGGAAGACCTCATGCTGTCTACAGAAAATTCGGCTTAAGTCGAATTAAGCTTAGAGAAGCAGCAATGAGAGGAGATATTCCAGGTTTAGTTAAATCAAGTTGGTAATAATATGAGTTTTCAAGATCCTATATCAGATTGTCTAACCAGAATTCGTAACGGCTTAATGAGAGGAAAGTTAGAAGTTTCTGCGCCATATTCAAAAATGAAGCACGAGCTTGTTAATGTACTTGTCAATGAAGGTTATTTAAAGAGCTGTGAAAAAATAGAAGAGGATAATAATAAAGCTTCAATCAACATTGCCTTAAAGTATTTTAATGAAGAACCTGCTATTAAAGACTTAAAGAGAATTAGTAAGCCTAGCTTAAGAAGATATTCTGGACCAGAAGACCTTAAGCCTGTAAAAAACGGCTTGGGTATATATATTATCTCAACTAACCAAGGCCTTATGACAGATAAAGATGCTAAGGCAAAAAATATTGGAGGCGAAGTCCTTTGTGAGGTTTTTTAATTATGTCTAGAGTTGCAAAAAATCCAATAAATATTCCAGATTCTGTGAAAGTTAATATTCAGGATTCTAAAATTGAGGTGTCTGGCTCAAAAGGAACCCTTAATTTTGACGTTCCCGCTTCTGTTTCATTGAATTTTGAAGAAAATATTATAACTGTTAATTATGAAGATGCTCAGCAATCAGTTGCTTTAGCAGGCACAACAAGAGCATTGATTAATAATATGGTAATTGGTGTATCAGAAGGCTTTCAAAAAAAATTACAGTTAGTTGGTGTCGGATATAGAGCAAAAGCATCAGGTAAATTGCTTGAGCTTAGTTTGGGTTTTTCTCATCCAATTAAGTATCAACTACCAGACGAGGTGAGTGTTGAAACGCCATCTCAAACTGAGGTTGTATTAAGCAGCCATAATAAGCAAGCATTAGGTCAAGCAGCTGCAGAAATAAGAGCATTTAGACCACCAGAGCCCTATAAAGGCAAAGGGGTTAAATACTCTGACGAAGTAATCAAAAGAAAAGAAGCTAAAAAGGCTGCTGGAGCATAAGAATGAGTGAAAAAAATATTTCAAGATTAAGACGAGCTAAGAAAACGCGTATGAAGATTCGCGAACAGGAAGCTCCTAGACTGAGTGTTTATAGGTCTTCAAAAAATTTCTATGCACAGCTTTTTGATAGCCTTGGTTCAAAAGTTATTGCTTCAGCCTCTACTGTAGAAAAGGATGCTAAATCCAAAAATAACAATGTAGATAGCGCAAAGGATTTAGGAAAGAAGATTGCTGAAAGAGCTATTGAAAATGGTATTAAAAAAGTTGTTTTTGATAGATCTGGTTATAAGTACCATGGTCGCATAAAAGCTTTTGCAGATTCTGCCAGACAAGCTGGCTTGGAGTTTTAAATAAATATGAAACAAGAAAATTTAAATATTGCTGGCCAACAGCAAGATGCCTTAGAAGAAAAACTTGTTCAAGTTAATAGAGTAGCTAAGGTTGTGAAAGGTGGAAGAATTTTTGGTTTTACCGCTTTAACAGTTGTTGGTGATGGTAAGGGCAGAGTTGGATTTGGAAGAGGTAAGGCAAAAGAAGTACCAATTGCTATTCAAAAAGCCATGGAAAATGCCAGAAGAAGTATGATTGATGTTGAGTTAAACAATACTACATTATGGTATCCCATAAAGGCTAAACATAATTCAGCAAATGTCTACATGCAGCCAGCTTCTGAAGGTACAGGAATTATTGCAGGTGGTGCAATGAGAGCTGTTCTAGAATTAGCAGGTGTTCAAAATGTATTAGCTAAATGTTATGGCTCTACCAATCCAGTAAATGTTGTGAGGGCAACAATTAATGCTTTAAGTTCAATGGAATCACCTAAAACAGTTGCCTCAAGAAGAGGTAAGTCATCAGAAGAAGAATTATGAGTAAAGATAAAATGTTGAAAATTAAACTTATAAAAAGCGGTATTGGCAGGATGAAGTCACACAAGCTTTGTATAAAAGGATTGGGTTTTAAAAGATTAAATCAAACGGTGACAGTAATTGACACCCCAAGTAATAGAGGAATGGTAAATAAGATTTCTGACATGATTGAGGTAATGGAAAGTTAAAATGACAGAAGAAAATATAAATAAATTAGCTCTTAATACGCTCACAAACTCAGGCACTTCTAAAAATAGAAAAAGAGTTGGAAGAGGTATTGGCTCTGGAACTGGAAAAACAGCAGGAAGAGGACATAAAGGGCAAAAATCTAGATCTGGAGGAAATGTAAGGCCTGGTTTTGAGGGTGGTCAAATGCCATTACAGCAAAGAGTACCTAAATTCGGCTTTTCATCAAGAAAAAATAATCTTTTAAAAGAGGTTAACGTTAAGTTTCTTGAGGGTTTAACAGATGTCACATTAGACTCTCTTAAAGAGAAAAAAATCATAAGTAAAAAAGTCAAAAAAGTAAAAATATTTGGGAATACAGAAATTTCCTCAAAAGTTAATGTTGTTGGTATTAAAGTTACAAAAGGAGCTAAATTATCAATAGAAAAAGCTGGAGGATCCGTTTCGGAATAATTCATGGCTGATCAAGGAAAGGGTATGAGTGATTTATGGAGAAGGCTGCGATTTGTATTCGTAGCAATACTCGTATACCGATTAGGTACTCACATCCCAATTCCTGGCATTGATCCAGACAGACTTTCATCACTTTTTGAACAAAATCAAGGCACTTTATTGGATATGTTCAATCTATTTTCTGGCGGTGCTCTTGAAAGGATGAGTATCTTTGCTCTGAATGTAGTTCCATACATTTCTTCAGCAATTATTATGCAACTTTTTTCAAACTCAATTCCTTATTTGCAAGAGCTTAAGAAGGATGGTCAAGCAGGCAGAAATCAGATTACTCAATATACAAGGTATGGAACAGTAGTACTTGCATTTATTCAAGCTTCAGCTTTGGCAGTTACCTTAAGTAGTAGCGGTCTTGCTTATACTCCTGGTGCATCATTTTTTGCATCTGCGGTATTTTCAGTTGTTGCAGGAACCGTATTCCTAATGTGGCTTGGTGAGCAAATATCCGAAAGAGGTATAGGAAACGGAATATCTCTTATTATAGCTACAAGCATATTGACTGGAATACCTGGAGCTATAGGTCAAGCTTTAGAACAGTCAAGACAAGGTGATCTAAATATATTACTTCTTCTTGCGATTGGTGTTTTAGCAATGGTTGTTATTGCTGTCGTTGTATTTATTGAAAGAGGGCAAAGACGAATTACCGTAAACTATGCTCAAAGACAACAAGGTAGAAAATTAATGCAAGCTCAATCAAGTCATTTGCCATTTAAGGTAAATATGGCTGGTGTTATTCCAGCAATTTTTGCCAGTACTTTTTTACTATTTCCAGCTTCACTCGCCTCTTGGTTTGGTCAAAGTGAAGGAACAAATTTCTTACAGACTGCCTCTTTAGCTTTAACTCCTGGACAGCCTTTGTATATTTTAGTTTTTTCAGCATTAATTATTTCTTTTTGCTTTATTTGGCTAGCTTTAACTTTTAATACGAGAGAAGTTTCAGATAACCTTAAAAGATCCGGGGCCTACATCGCTGGTATAAGACCAGGGGAGCAGACAGCTCAATATATTGATACTGTTCTTGCACGTTTAACAGTATTTGGCGCAATCTACCTTACATTAATATGTTTATTACCATTAGCTCTAATTAACTTTGCAGGTGTGTCATTCTACTTTGGCGGCACATCAGTTTTAATTATTGTTGTTGTATTAATGGATTTCATTGCCCAAGTTCAATCGCATACGATGTCTAGTCAATATTCATCATTAATGAAAAAAGCTAATTTAAAAAACTATAGAAGATAATATGAAAGTAAGAGCATCGGTTAAAAAGATATGTAGAAACTGCAAAACAGTGAGACGTAATGGCGTGCTTTTTGTTATTTGCAAAACAGACCCTAAACATAAACAGAGGCAAGGATAGATTATGGCAAGAATCGCGGGTGTAAATATCCCAGAAAATAAACATGTTGAGATATCACTTACGCATGTTTTCGGTATAGGTAGAAAAACAGCACAAGATATTTGTAATAGTCTTAATATAGATTTTACAAGAAAAGTCTCAGATTTAACTGAAGATGAAGTTGAAAAAATTAGAACAGCAGTGGGTACATTTGTTGTTGAGGGCGATCTTAGAAGAAATATAAGCACCAATATCAAAAGATTAATGGATTTAGGAAGTTATAGAGGAATAAGACACAGAAGAAAGCTCCCAACAAGAGGACAAAGAACTAAAACTAATGCAAGAACACGTAAAGGTGTCAAAAAACCAATGAGAGGTTAATTGAATGGCAGTTAAAGGTAAAAAATCAAAAAAAGTCGTCAATGAAGGTGTAGCTCACATTCATTCATCTTTTAACAATACAATTGTTACTATCACTGATAAACAAGGAAATACTGTTTGTTGGGCAACATCTGGTGGTTCAGGTTTTAAAGGCTCAAGGAAGAGTACGCCTTTTGCTGCACAGATAGCTGCGGAGAAGGCAGGAACAGCTGCTAAAGAGTTTGGCATGATTAACTTAGATGTAAAAGTAAAAGGCCCAGGAGGCGGAAGAGAGTCTGCAATTAGATCGCTTAATGCATGTGGCTTAAAAATAAAAAGTATTACGGACGTTACACCTCTTCCTCATAATGGATGCAGACCGTCTAAAAAGAGAAGAGTTTAAGGAGAATTAAATGGCTAGATATAGAGGACCATCTTTAAGACTATCAAGAAGAGAGGGCACAGATCTTTTCTTAAAAAGTGGGGTAAGAGCCATAGAGTCAAAATGTAATATGGAGTCGCCTCCTGGCGCAGCTCAAGGAGCTAGAAGAGGAAGACTATCTGATTATGGACTTCAGTTAAGAGAAAAACAAAAAGTTAGAAGGATGTATGGTGTTTTAGAGAAGCAATTCAGAAATTATTATAAAAAAGCTGCTTCATCAAAAGGAAACACAGGTGAAAATCTTTTATCTCTTTTAGAGCAAAGACTTGATAATGTTGTTTATAGACTTGGTTTTGGTTGTACACGAGCGGAAGCGAGACAAATGGTTTCTCACAAAGCTTTTACTGTTAATGGCAAAACTGTAAATATCCCATCCTATCAAGTTCAGGCTGGCGATGAGATTGAGGTAAGAGAATCTAAAAAAGGTCATTTAAGAATTCAAGCTGCTCTAAAACTTGCAGCGTCAAGAGAAGAATGTGATTGGGTAGAGGTTGATGATAAAAATTTAAAAGGTGTATTTAGAAATGTTCCAGATAGAACTGAACTAAGTACAGAAATTAACGAAAACTTAATTGTTGAGCTTTACTCTAAGTAATAATATTTTTTATAAGGAAGGGGAAATTATGCAAACATCAGTAATAGATTTATTAGTCCCAACAGACATTCAAGTGGATGATATGGGATTAAATGTTTCTAAAGTAACATTAGAGCCTCTTGAAAGAGGATTTGGTCATACTTTAGGCAATGCTTTAAGAAGGATTTTATTATCCTCAATGCCTGGCGCAGCTGTAACAGATGCAACTATTGACGGAGTTGCACATGAATACTCCACTATTGAAGGAGTAAGAGAGGATGTTATAGATATCCTATTAAATTTAAAAGATCTACCAGTAAAAGTTATTGAGGGAACTTCTGCAACATTAGTTTTAGACATAGCAGGACCATGTGAAGTTTCAGCTTCATCATTTGAAGTTCCTGGTAATGTTGAGCTTGTTGATCCAGATCATCACATAGCAACTATTGTAGATAAAGTATCACTCAAAATGTCTGTAACTGTTAAAACCGGAAGAGGCTATGAACCTGCAGACTCAAGAGATGAAGAGGATTCAGCAATTGGAGCATTAAAAGTAGATGCTTCATTTAGCCCAGTAAGAAGAGTGGCTTACTCTATAGATAATGCTAGATTTGAAAAACGTACTGATTTAGACAAGTTAATAATTGAATTGGAAACTGATGGGACTATTGATCCTAAGATGGCAATTGAACATTGCGCAACAATTCTACAACAACAACTTGCTGCTTTTGTTGACTTAGATGCAATTGCTGAGCAAGAAGCGAAAAAAGATCAGAATGATTTTGACCCTTTGCTATTAAGATCGATTGAAGAGCTTGAGTTAACTGTAAGGTCAACTAATTGTCTTAAGGCTGAAAGTATATTCTTGATTGGGGATCTAATTCATAGATCAGAATTTGATTTATTGAAAACCCCAAATCTTGGAAAGAAATCATTAAATGAAATAAAAGATGTTTTAGCATCCAAAGGCTTATCACTAGGAATGGTGGTAGAAAACTGGCCTCCATTAGGTTAATAATATGCGTCATAGAAAAGCTGGAAGAAAATTAAATAGAAATTCGTCTCATAGAAAGGCATTACTAAAAAATCTTTCTATTGCTCTCATTGAGCGAGAAATCATTCGCACTACCTTGGCTAAGGCAAAAGAGCTAAGAATGACAATTGAGCCATTAATTACAATGGCGAAGATTGATAATGTTGCAAATAGAAGACTTGCTTTTAATAGATTAAGATCTGATGATGCTGTAGGTAAATTATTTACATCAGTTGCGGTTAACGCTAAAGATAGAAATGGCGGATATACCAGAATTATAAAAGCTGGTTTCAGACCAGGTGACAAAGCTGATATGGCTTATATTGAATTAGTTGACAGAACTGATGACATGGATGCTGTTGAAGAGCCTGAGCTTAAAGAAGACAGCGTTGCTTAGTTATTAAGTACTTCTTTTAGATAAACCCCGGTATATGAATTAGTAATTTTTGTTACATCTTCTGGAGTTCCTTCTGCTATAACTTGACCGCCTTCACTTCCACCCTCAGGTCCTAAGTCTATAACCCAATCTGCTGTTTTTACTACATCTAAATTATGCTCTATAACTGCTATAGTATTACCCTGTGATTTAAGTCTATCTAATACATTTAACAATAATTCAATATCTGCAAAATGCAAACCAGTAGTGGGTTCATCTAGTATAAATAAAGTTTTACCTGTGCTTCTTTTTGAAAGCTCTTTAGCTAATTTAATTCGTTGAGCCTCACCGCCAGATAAAGTAATAGCAGATTGCCCAAGAGTTATATAACCCAGCCCTACATCAAGCAAAGTTGAAAGTTTATTTTTTATTGTTGGAATAGCATCAAAAAATTCTAAACCCTCTTCAACAGTCATATTTAATACTTGGCTAATATTTTTATTCTTGAATTTAATGTCTAAAGTCTGTTCATTGTATCTTTGACCATTACAAACATCACATAGAACGTAAACGTCGGCAAGAAAATGCATTTCAACTTTAGTAACCCCATCTCCTTGGCAAGCCTCACATCTTCCACCCTTAACATTAAAACTGAAACGACCAGGTTTATATCCTCTTGATTTTGCTTCAACTGATTCAGAAAACAAATCTCTAATATATGAAAATAGCCCAGTATATGTTGC
>Ga0115013_10000909_pt1 | contig 17522 bp, 11 predicted proteins | sample SouAtlMetagenome_2_FD_88686 | JGI IMG/M metagenome (GOLD analysis project Ga0115013, IMG submission 88686) | Marine eukaryotic phytoplankton communities from Atlantic Ocean - South Atlantic ANT15 Metagenome | ecosystem: Environmental > Aquatic > Marine > Oceanic | place: South Atlantic Ocean...
GATATTTTTATCTTCGATCAGGACTACTCTAACGTGTAACGAAGGAAATAGACGATGGGGAAACGGCCGAATGAAACAGATGAAGAGCGCCTAGCTAGGAGGGCTCGGAAGAAAGCCAAAAAGGAAAAGAAATTAAATGACGAATCGAAAGAAAAGAAGGAAAAGAAGAAGAAAAAAGACAAGAAGAAAAAGAAAGAGAAGAATTCTATAATCCCTTCTCTCATAACTACAGAAGTCAAAAAAGATAGTGTCGATGTCTCTGACAACACAGTAGAACATTTAGTTAGTTGGGATTCATTCGCAGATACCCCATTCGAAAAGCCAATCCAAACTGCGCTCTCAGCAGCTGGATTCGAAGAACCAAGCCAGATCCAAGCCAAGGCGTGGCCAACAGCAATTGAAGGGAAAGACGTGATTGCTGTTGCTAAAACAGGGTCTGGAAAGACACTGGGCTTCCTATTACCAATATTTCATCGAATCTCGATCAAAAACTTTCCGTCAGGAGCGAAAGAAAACATCGAGGCTCATCGTAGTTCCAATACCCCTTCACCTGTTGCACTCGTAGTATCACCGACACGCGAACTTGCGATACAAATACATGGAGAATGTGTCAAATTTGGGGCTCCCATCGGAATTTCATCTACCTGTTTGTACGGTGGCACGAATGCTAACGCCCAGATACAAGAATTGCGCAAGACGGCTCCTCAGATTGTCATTGCAACACCCGGCCGTCTGTGTGATCTTCTCGACCGAAAGCCACCTTGTCTAACACTTAAAGGATGCCACTTTGTCGTTTTGGATGAAGCTGATCGGATGCTGGATATGGGATTCGAACCGCAGCTCAAACAAATCACGGCTGCCTTGCCCGAGAAATCCTCGAGACAAACCCTCTTTTTTACAGCCACCTGGCCCAAGGCAGTCCGAAAGGTAGCTTCCAAGTTCATGCGGGGCGAGTCAGAAACTGTTGAAATATTTCTCGGTGAGGGTACGGCCGATGGTGAACTTGTTGCGAATAAGTCTGTCAAGCAGACCTTTGTGGAAGCCCAGGATGATGTAAAAGATGAAAAATTGTACAATATATTGTGTGCTCTAGACGATAAGGCTTCTGTGGTAGTCTTTGCAAATACAAAACGTCGGGTAGATTATGTTGCCAAGTTATTTTGGCAGGAAGGCTTTTCCACATGTGCGGTCCATGGGGATAAGCAGCAGCACGAGCGGGATGCCGCTCTCCGGAAATTCGTCTCCAAAGAATGTAGTATACTTGTAGCCACCGATGTTGCTGCTAGGGGCCTTGACATTAAAGGCGTGACACATGTTATCAATTTTGATATGGCGAGAGACTGTGACTCATATATCCACCGCATTGGACGAACAGGACGTGCTGGAGAGGTGGGAGAGGCTATCACTTTTTGGAACCCCGATTATGACAAGCCTTGTTCTCCAGCTCTGGTTAAGATTGCCAAAGATGCAGGACAAGAAGTTCCCGCGTTTTTGCAATTGTACGAAAAGGGGAAGGCTAGCAAGCAGTGGAAGATCACAGATGCAGTAAAAGCAAAATCGATCCTAGTTGGCGGATAGATTTAATTATTGTGTTATTGCCAAGAAATCTATTCGTACACTGATGATTAAACTTTTGGCCTAGCACTAGTTGACCTACTTCTTTCCCGCTGGATCGGAAGATGTGTTCCTCAAGAATCGAAATGGTTGTCGCTTGTTTTCATTTTTTTGAACTACTGTCTTTCCCTGTTTGCGAAAGAGGAATGGTTTCTTTTCTTTTTTAACCGGTTTGGATTTTGTGTTAGCTCTCCTCCCTTTTTTATCTCTGTTGACATTCTGTGAATCTGGGGATGCTTTCCCAAAAAGAGATCGTTTCTTTTTGTTTCCACCCGAATCAGTAACCGCTTTGTCGGGTTTGTCAGCGATAATTTCGCTTTCATCCTTCGAATCAGTGGATGCTTTTCCAAAGAATCGTTTCCTTTTGTCTCTAGCGGAATTAATTATCGTTTCGTCTGGCTTGTCATCGTTAACTTCACCACCATCGTTTGAATCAGAGGATATCTTTCCAAAGAATCCTTTCTTTTTCTTTCTGGCGGAATCAATCATCGGTTCGACTTGCTCACTGCCGTCAACTTCAATGCCATCATTCGAATCAGAGGATGCCTTTCCAAATATTCCAGAGAAAAATCCTTTGTTTTTTCTATCTTTCGTTGGTTCGGATAATGAATTATTCTCGTCGCCATCGTTGTCTGATCCGCTATCGTCTTCTAAATCAGTAGATTCTACATCTGATTCATCCCTTTGAAACCTCCTTGAATGAAGCGACACCCGTAGGTGTTGAAGATAAGAAGCTACGAAGGACAAGCCCCTTGAGACAATTGAACGGAGCGACGTACCCTGAAGTTCTAGTCGTCCCAGCTGGGCTGCAGCGAGTCCCATCAGGGCCGTATACTTCAGAAACTCTGTTCTCCGCTGCTTGGCAATTCGGGCGTTCCGATATGCAGTGTACTTGGAAGTTGCTAGCTCCAAAAACCGTTCAGTGTGTTCGCTCAAAAGAGAATCCCGAATCATCTTGAGATCCGAGTGCTCTGGATCCAGACTACAGGAGTGCCCCCAAGGATAATCTCCATCCCGGGATATGATTGCCAAAATTTCACCCTCGTGTCGACCGCGATAAAACTTCTCGGTCCGTATGACCCTGCCAAACCCTCGCTTGTGTTGGGTTCTTTCGTCTAGAGAGTATACGTTGATGTTCTCCTCCTCCCATATCCTGGAGAGTTCTGCCCGGTACCGAGCAATTTCGTCATCCGTCATGGTGTCCGCTTTCGAAATCACAGGCACGATTGTGACTTCATCTTGAACATGTTTCAAGAAGTGACGATCAATTGCTAGAAATCGTCCGGGGCTAAGGAAGTACAAGCACACGTGGACCAATAATCGATTATTAGCGTCGTCGTCATCGCTGGTCTCGGATCTTGAAAAGCGACCATTCTCCAGAGACGCGGTAGACGATGATTTAAAAGACGGCGACTGTTCGTTTTTGAATCGTTTACGACGGCAATCTGAAATGTAATCTGTGATAGGCTTGACAGAATTCTTGTGATTGACACGATTTCCAAACCCTGGTGTGTCGATGATCCGAACACGAAGGATTGTGTTGGCTTTTTCGTCAAAGTATTCAAAAGGAGCGGAAGGGCTTATTTCTGTAGTGCTGACTGTTGGTTTTCCAGGATTGCGATTGACGATTTTTGACGAACTAGCAGATGATGAGGATTTCAAAAAGCCGAATCGCCCGATTCCGCTTGCTTTCGTCTTGCTCTTGACTCCAACGGAATCGTTTTGTTCTTCTCTCAATTCCTGCCACCACGCATCCAATAGTGCCCGGCAGAGCGTCGTTTTTCCTAATCCTGCAAGACCCGCTACCATAATATTCAATGACACCACTCGTGGTTTCAGCTTTAAGGAGTCAGGATATCCCATCCAATGCTGATCTGAATCCGAATCGGCTACCTCATCTGATGTTGTTTCAGATACCTCTGTTGACGTCAATGAAGATTTCGTTTCTTCAAGAGTTGTAGGCGATGTCGAAGTTACATGATCACTGGTTCTGGTACGATCCAGCGGTGTTGAAGCGGAAACCACTCCTCCTCCAAGCACATGAGCTAGTAAGATTGAAACCCAGATACGGCTAACCAATAAAAGTATGATTGGCGAGGAAAAACGAGCAATCATTTTCAAATTTCCTAAGACGAAAGACTGCGTTTTCAGACTTGCTGAAGTGGATGGTCTTTGAGTAGCAGCCAATCTCATTCGATGTTGGTGGACTTCCTGAGATGATTGCAAAACAGATGATTGGAAAGATTTTCTTGAAGAACAAAAAACGCCACAAGGCATTGCTCATTGCCATAACCAATTATCCTTAACTGTAATGTATGTCACTGGAAAGAGTCTGCACTTCATCCGCTCAGCCTTCCCTTCCACGATTTGTGCGAATTTTTCCGATTCACAAATTGAAAATTGATGTGTAACAACCCATCTCAAAAAGAAGTGATACAACGTTCTCAAGGCCACAACATTCGACAACACTGCCGGGATAGAGGCTGAAGCTTGAGTTTTCTTCAAATAGACAATACAAGTAGTGGATCACGCAGCTATTGTCACCCATCATGTCAAACGTAACGCAAACGATTACTAAGAAGGAAGAGAATAAAAATGAAAATCCTTCAATTTTGGATACATTTGCAAAGTTTCATTTCGATAAATTGTCATCCCTGCTTCCGTCGAAGGAAAAAATCGATGGTGCGAACTACGTCTACTCCATCGATGACTTTCCACCAGCATCGGTTTTTGAGGTGTCGACAAATTTTCCGGCGTTGATCCTACCGGTACGGCGCACCCATGAGCTGAGGAAAAAACTGAAATCGATCATGCTGAGCCGACCCCGGCTATCCGTGGTTGTCGAACTCTCAGACAGTGATTTAGACCACAGCAACACGAACCATGAGGATGATAGAACCCTGGTGCTATCGCAGAAAAATAGAAATATGTATCGAAAAATAGTTTTAGATCCGCAAAAGGCTGGATTGAACAGCATTCAGAACGAGGATGGTTGTTTTGATGATGCGAAAACTACTGCGATGCACCACGACTTAAAATCATTGTTGGAGAAAGAGCCCCAATCTTTCCGTTTGGGAAGCCACACAATCGTATTAAACTACCAGGATTGGAGCGCAGAAGAAATCCTTACAAGGTTGTTGCTGCCGGAAGGTATTAAGGAGGTCCCATCGGCCTTTGAGGCTGTGGGGCATCTCGCACACGGTGAGTCTGCTGAAGTGAAGACGAGATTATACGTAACCTTTGCTTCCGACACTTAAACTAACCAATATTACACCTATTAGTAAACCTTCGTGACGAACTCATCCCATACAAGTACCTTGTTGGGAAGGTCTTGCTAGAGAAGAATTCTCCTCGTATCCAAACAGTAGTCAACAAACTAGGGTCGATCGACAACAAGTATCGCACTTTTGGTATGGAAGTTATCGCGGGAAATGACAGCGAGAATGACGGAGAGAGCTGGAGCGACGTTCTTGTGAAAGAAGAAGGGTGCGAATACAGATTGGACTTTCGGAAGGTGTATTGGAATTCTCGTTTGGGGGGAGAACACCGACGTTTGGTCAAACTCATTCGAAAAGATGCTTCGGTAAGGGCGCAACAAAAAGAATCAATTACTGACGATAAATGCGACGCAAGTAACAACGACGAGTCCGAATCACCTAAAACATCACTCATTGTAGCAGATTTGATGGCAGGGATCGGTCCATTTGCTATGCCGCTTACTGCACGAACAAAAGAAGACAAATCATCCAAAAACGATAATCCAGGCGTCGAAAGAAAAAAGGGAAAAAACAAGAAACACTTGAATGTCAAGAATCCTCCCGTTCCGATAGAGGTACACGCGAATGATCTTAACCCTTCTTCTTATGAATATTTGATAGTCAACGCGAAGCGAAACAAATGCGATTTTGTCACAAATGACGATAGCACATGCTCGAATGAAAAAGGCAATGCTCACAGATTATATGCTTATAACATGGATGCGAGAGCTTTTAGTCATCTATTGCAAGACCGGGGAATATTCCCAGATCATTGCATCATGAATCTCCCCGCTACGGCCCTCGAGTTCTTGGACGCTTTTCGGGGATATCCTGCAACCCAAAAAAGTGAATCCGGTGAAAGAGGTAGCAGTCTCCCACGTATCCACGTTCACTGTTTTGCTCCGAAAGACATGCAAATAGCGCGAAATGAAATCTTAAAACGCGCCGAAACTTCATTGGGGTGTGCGCTAGATGAGAACAACGATGAGGTCGTCATCCATCCGGTAAGGGATGTTGCACCGAACAAAAATATGTATTGCATTAGTTTCAGGCTACCAGCTGCTGCTTCGGAGCTGCCAAGGATTAACTTAATTCCTGAACATCAGGATCACAAAAAGGAAGGAGATGGAAAGAGCAAAGACCTGGCAGGACCAGATATAAAAAGAAGGAAAACGGGAGAATAGAGAAGAAAAATCCCATCGAAATCAATTTAAATCCAATTCTAGATCACAATCGAATCAATCAAATACTAGCAGATGGTTTCACCATCACTTTATAATTTATTGATTGTAGCCTAATATATAAATAGCATGAATCCCAAGAAGATTGTGGATTCGAATGATGACAAAAGACAATTAGCAATATGTACATCACTTGCCCGAAGGCACTCACTAATCATGAAAAACCATTTCCATGACAGCGCCCCTGGTGGACCAATCATCATCGCCCCCCGCATATGACACACCTCTATCACTAAACCATTCTTGCATCTTTTGGTCCCTTTTCCGCTGCGATCCATTTTCGGGCCCAATAGATGTTCGAAGCCATTCTTTTTTGGCTGATTTGGGTTTTGAAAACGATGTCATACAATTTCGACTAGCGATGTCATCACTTTCGAAACCATTTGGACTCTTGCTATGGAATCGAATGTCATCGTCAGTTGGCGTGGCAGAAGTATCACAACTGGAAGTTTGACCTGTTTGGTCGCAAACGGAGCTTGAATTCTTCGCACCACTTTTTTTAATTGACTTGGGTTTGTTCTTTGCGCAAATAAGAGACGGGCGATACTTTTTCTTTGTTGCTTCCGTGATTTCAGATTCGCCACTATTTTCTTTCGATTTGAAAGCGGCAGGAGGGGGTTTCTCATCTGATTCAGTTCTTTTGATCGGCGAATTACCTACGTTAGTAGTAGATATAGTTGCTGCGTTCCTGCTAGAAACAAAATTTGAATCATTGGGCGATTTGTCGCTATCCATCACGTCAAAAGCGAAATCAGAGCAAGGCCAGTCCGCGTCGTCGCATGAATTAGCATTGTCAATTGCAGAAACCGATGACTCAGAAGAAAAGGGATCGAACGCGGCCGCTTTTGGTGCGATTCTCTTTTCCGGCGACTCGAACGGATCTTCGTAATGCTTTGCTAAGAAACATCGCGATGAATGGATACGGTATCTTGCCGATGATGTGTTTCTTTTTGGCGTTTGACGAATTTCGCTTCTTTCATTTTGAAATTTTGCGTGTGTCATTACTTTCTCCCCAATGTGATTATAAATAGATGGTAAGACCTTTCTCATTTCGAACCACTGATCAAGGCGATCCCGATATACTGATGTTGTGTTCATGCTATTGTCTTGGACAACGACATTTTGTGATCGAGAACTGATCTGTGCTCTTTCTCGATATGCACCGTGATCTGATTGACTGGTATTCGGTTGGCTGTGGGAAAGGTTAGAAAAATCTATTCTTTTGTAATTGCCAACCGATTTGATCTCGTGGAAATCAAATTGATCGTGAAAGGAGGCTTTCATGTATTCGTAGTCGTCTACGGCCTCTTTCGATTCTTCCTCAATTTCACTACTGACGAAAAGGTTTTTCTTCACTTCATCATTTCTGAACGCCCGTTTTTCTTTATCCCGGTGATGTTCGAGGATCAATGATCGAACCCTGTGGTGCAGCAACACATCCCGATATGCATTGACGTCGAACGAATTCATTGAATCGTCGAGCTTCAAATTTTGATCCTCTCGAGATAACATGATTGCAGATCTTTCCTCCCAACTAACTTTCCAATTTCTTGGTCCCCGAAGGTTCCCAGTTGTTCCAAATAGGATTGACTGAGCTCAGATGTTATCCCTCTGTGTATTTAGAACTCGTTTTTTGTGTTTAATTCTGTGTGTATTGCTCACACATAATAGAGACCTTTGCATGGGGGTTCTCTTAAAACAACGAGAAGAAGTAAAGAAAAACAAAAGGACGACTGATAACTGATAAGCGTGTCTTGGATTGAACCGGGATTTTTTTTTGGTCGGCACCAACGGAATAAACTTGGCGCTTTAGGTTTTTCGTAAGAATGACTTGGCGCCACAGGTATGTTATTTGTTTTTACCTCTCAATCGTGTCCGACTCATTTGACTACCCGTCTGTCCCCGATCAATCGTCAGTCGATCACGCTTATTCCAACTCATTGCATAGATTGACCGGTGGAAGGTGAGTTTCCAATCGGTTTCTCATCAAAGGAATGAGCAGAGACCTAAATCGTCGATAGTTGCTAAAGTAGAAGTCGAAAAAGTAGGACGGTTTACATCGAAGGAACAAACCAATAAAATATAAAATTATGGTAATGAAAAACCCCATCGGATTCCATGTGTTGGCTCTCTTGGCGGCATTATTTCTCTTGCTGTCGGGATCTGAAGCATTTAGGTAGGTTGTTGGATGCGTACATCTGTACTATGTTGTCATAGAGCAAACGTTAACGTTACCGGTCGCACTTTTGGTTCACATGTTCACTGACAAGGCTTAATACTATCTTTTGTAACCCTCGCTTGCTTCCTTCTTGTTCCACGAATCCCACGTCAATGATTGACAACCGTTCGATCGTATGTGACACTAAGCAGCTCAAACTCAAACCCAAAATTGCGACTTGGAGTGTCTTCGAGCGCTCAGTTTGTTCCGAGCTTGAGTTATCAGTCTGATATGCACAAACACCCGGCTACTAATTTTCGGAAAACAAAACTATCAGTGTACAATGGTAAAGAATCACCGTCATCTATCGAACAAAGCCAAGACAATCCTCCAAGTTTTCTTAGTAACAACAAGCGCACCATAGCTTCTGCAGCGATGATCGCCACAACAGCAATCTTGTCATATCCCTCGTGGAGTCACGCTTTGGATGCTACCGCTATTTCTGGAGGCGCCGCAGCTGATGGCATTTTGGGATCCCTTGCGGAAACTGGTTTCTACCAGGCCTTTTCGTTGGTATTCGTTAGTGAAATTGGCGACAAGACTTTTTTCATGGCCGGTTTGCTTGCAATGAAAACATCCAAGTTTATTTCATTTTTGGGCTCTATGGGAGCCCTCTTTGTCATGACAGTGATTTCCGTGCTTATTGGGCAGAGCTTTCACGCTGTGCCGGCAGGATTCGGTGAAGGGTTTGGTCTGGGTGGAATTCCTTTGGATGATGTCGCTGCTGTTGTGGCCTTTGCCTTTTTTGGATTCAAAACTTTGCAGGAGGCTTTGACAATGGAAGAGGGGGAAAGTGCGATGGACGAAGAGTTCGCCGAAGCGGAAGAAGAAGTTGATGGTGTTGACACAACGAAGAAGAACACAATAGCGTACGTTTCTTCGACATTGCTCTGCGACTAGTACTTGCCGTCGTCAAATTTTCTTAACATTTCTTTCTTTCTCCCCTATAATATTTACATCCATATTTCAATTGATTTTTCGATGCGATGTACGACCATCACGGGAAATGGAACCAATAATGCGTCGATTTTATTTTTCAATAAAAAAATAGGGCTCGCCTTTTGAGTATCTTTGGGTTGGTCTTTGCGGCAGAATTTGGAGATCGTTCTTTCCTGTCAACCATCGCGTTGTCAGCAGCGCAAAATCCTATTAGCGTGGGTGCTGGTGCTATTGCGGCTCACGCCGTAGCAACGGGAATCGCCGTCTCTGGTGGCGCGGCCTTGGCAAAATATCTATCCGAAAAGGTCATTGGAATTATTGGTGGTGTGTTATTCATCGTCTTTGCCATCACTACCGCCCTCGGTGTGTTTTAAGAATTCAGAAGTTCTAAAGGTGCTTCAAACCCATCAACTTAAAATCTCAAAACTAAAATAAAATATAAAATTTGATGTAGCAGAGGTTTATGATAAATTTAATATAGATATGTATGTATTGTTCCTTCATGCTTTTAAGACGCAGTGTCACGTTTTCTTTTTCCATGTTTCGAAATAATTCTCAAGTAATCATTGAATTGGATGCAGGTTCATTTCTTGTTCGGTTCCCTCCATATGTAGCTCAGTCGAGGGGTCTTACCACTTTCCGGTGCAAAGATCAAATACTCCTTCAATCAAATCGCTCGATCGCTTGACCACAGCAACTTCCATACTGCTAGCGTATGGCACGGGAGCATCGTCCATGCATAATCGCTTGACAGGAGAGTCCAAAAGATCGAAAAGCTCCTCCGATACCTGGGCACTAATTGTGGCACCAACACCTCCAGACTTGGTTGATTCATCCAAGATGCACATCTTGTTTGTTCGTTCAAGGGATTCGCGGATAGTTTCCATATCGAGAGGCTTGAGAGATCGAAGTTCGATGAGGTCAATGTCGAAGCCTTCCTCTTGGATAGCATCGATGGACGCTTGGGCTTCCTTGACACCGTGTAGGTAGGTTAGCACGGTAACTGCGTTTCCAGATTTGCAAACCTCGTCGGAGGCTTTGTGTAGGACAGCACACTTGTTCAAAGGCATGCACTTGCCCATCTGAATGGGGCCCTTGGCTTCCTTCATCATCTTGACCGGGGCAAACAAGAAGCATGGACCATTATCACGGATCATACTCTTGGTGATTCCATATGCGGCTTCGGGAGAGGCAGCCGTACCGATCTTCAGTCCCGGAATTCCCATGACGTAAGCATGGAAGGGCTGACTATGTTCGGCACCTAGCGACTGGTTGGGGGCGGTACCTCCGGCGCCAATGATGGTCATGGGCATGTCGAATTTTCCTCCGGTTGTTGCAAAGGTGTTTCCTGCAGATGACAATTCTGCCATGCCGTAAATACCAAAGTTTGTGTTCATGAGCTCGACAATTGGACGGTAACCGTTGAGTCCTTCACCGAGGGCCTTTCCAATGAAGTGACCCTCGTCAATAATCTCATCAGCGGCTCGAATTTGACCATATGTTTGTTGTGTCAGTTTAGGAATGTCGTAAGACGATCCAGCCTGCAAATCCTCTGCGTGCATGGTGGTGGATGGATCACGAAGCATTTCTTCGTGGATGGCGAGGTTGATAGCATCACCGATGGAAATTTCTCCGGCTTCTGCCTTGGCTCGAAGGGAAGCCAAGTGATCTTCGATGGTTTTCATTTGCTCGGGTGAAATTGTTCGCGCGTTGATCTCATCAGCGAAAGCTGGTGCTTCACGGAGATTGTAATCGGTGTCTGGGGCGTCTGGGAATTCCAACTCCTTCGCCAGCTCAACTGGAGGCATTGGTGATTCGTCAGCAAATTTCACGGCTGCCTTAACTTCGGTCATGACTTCCTTCTTTGCGTCCTTAAGTTCGTCCTCGGTAAAGATGCCCTTCTCGTCGACGTACTTGGATTCAAATCCCTTGATAGGGTCCTGTTCCTGTCGTGCCCATGCCTTCTCATCCTTTCGGCCACGCTCATGCTCAGGATCGGCAGGAGAGTGTCCATTGAATCGGTAGGTGTGCACTTGCAAGATAGCAGGTCCCTTGCCACTTCGGATGTAATCAATAACAGCTTTTCCTCCCTTGGCTACGTCAGCAGGGTCCATACCATCGACAAGCAAACCGGGAACACCGTAGTGCTTTCCTTGTTCGTATACGTTGGAGTTTTTGGCAATATCTGGAGTAAATGTATTGATAGCTCGACCATTGTCAATGACCAACAACAAGATAGGAAGGTTGTCCTTAGAAGCTGCATTCAGCAATTCTGCCGTTCGTCCATTCTGAGCACCACCCTCACCGACGAAGACAACTGCGATTCTGTCGTCGTCAGCAGGAGGAGCGACATTTTGTTTCTGGTAATCTGAATCATCCGAAACGCCTAGGGCACGATCCAAAAGAATAGACTTTGCGGCACCAGCAGCATATGGGAGCTGTTCACAGACTAGAGCCCATCCTCCTTGGAAGTATTGTTCCCTGTCGAAGATGTGCATCGATCCGCCAGCTCCACGGCAGGTTCCGGTGTCCTTCATGAAGAGTTCGGCCATGACAGCGCCAGGATCAACACCACTAGCAATTGCGTGGGTGTGCTCTCGATAGTACGAGAATTTCTTGTCGGTTTGTTTGATGGCATAATCTACGAGTCCCGGGATCGATTCCTGGCCGTTATCCAAATGCATAAATCCACGGATCTTGCCCTGCATGTATTGTTGGTTGCAGGCGTTTTCGAATCCTCGGGCCATTTGCATTGCCTTGTAAAGCTTTAGCAACTGGTCTTTGTCGGATTCCATAGCATCATTGTATGCCTGGACTTCGTCGGTGGAATATCCGAAACTTTCAACAAGCTGCGACGCAACCTTGTCCCATTGGAGGTTGATCGGAGGTCTCATTGGGCCTGCCTCTTCGCTTTCGACGCCGTTGACAACGGTTTCGGCATCCAATGTTGCGGCTCTTAGAATTGAAGAAGGTGATACCTGGCTATTACTGATTTTATTTGGGACAAATAATTGTGAAGGCCCACTACGATTCAAGATCACGACGCCATTTGTGATTGGTGTTTGTAGTCATCAAATATTGTGATCGACGTTCCGCAAGAAATGTCATACAATAGAAAAACAATTAAATGGTGAGTGAACAATGAATTCGACATCAAATTAGAGCTAACTGTAAAAGTATCAGCGGCTCAATTTGAGTTGCCTCGGTCGATAATTTCTCCCTGGTGAAATCTTTTTGACATTCCTGATCTCATACTCTGCACTGGTGAAGACGTCAAAGCTTATTAAGCAAGCCCAATGACAGGACCTGCCCCAAAAGGTATGTATTGAAATTTTTTCGATTGAAATTCCCGACCCAGCACGACAAATATCCAGACCTTCGTTCAACAAAGACTTCGTTTCTTCGATGAACGTATTATTCTTTTTACTTACACAAAGGCCGTGGCGGCCGTGGCCAATCCCAGCGTGAGGGCTGCTGTGGAAAATTTCATTTTGTCGTGGTATATGACAAGTGATTGTAAAGAATGTGTTTGGGAAGTTTTTGTGCCGCGGCGAGCCGAATTAGTTGGAAAACAATTCTGGAAAGGCGACAGGTGTGTTCAAGTGCATTGTCGTCACGCATTTTGTTCTCAGTCGTCGTTCAAGATCCACGACAAAACCCGGCTTCCCTCCATCACAAGGTAGTTTAGTACTAACGGTCTCAATCGACAACGTGGTCGCTGTTTGGCTATTTCTGGCGCAGGTGATGGCTGCTTTTTAACTACGTACTGTCTGACGTCACGCGCGTCACCCAATGCAAATTTTGCTTTGGCGCCGGCTGGAAGGACAGAAATAATCTTCGAAAATAAATAATCCAATCGTAAAAATCTTTCGAAGGAAAAAGTTGACATCATCTCCTTTGGCATACAAATAAGTTCTGTTTCGTCAAGGGATTCCGGAACCATCACTTTTGCCTCCCAACCACGATTACTCTATCGAATCAATTAAGATCAGAGAGCGATATTGGGGATATTTCACGGCAGGATGCATGAACAATGATCTTCGCTTCGAAATGTATACAGCCTATATTTGCATCTACAAGAGGGCGCACATGTGGAGTCGCTACTGTTTCCAGTATCACATGCATGACTACGAAGAAAGGGAACAGGAGAAAAAGGGGTTGTCTTCGCTCTTTCTCTTACGATTATAATTCACATTCAGGTCTACCACGCCAGGTGGCCGTTGTCGGTGCCAAGAGCCTCGTGCGGGAGGGCATAAAGCAAGACCAACAGCAGACGAAAATCAAGTCACCGCCGAGCACGACGTCCATGATCAGAGAGGTCCTGGAAAGTGCCTTGGATCAGGCAAGGCTAACAACATTGGATTTAGATGGGATAGTTGCCGTCCCCTCTCTGCACGGAAACCATTTTATGGAAGCACATTACCAAGCGACGGCGCTGGGGTTATTCGCAGAGCGTGAAACATCATCCAATGGCGAAAGTCCACGGCCCCTTCGATGCAGAACACTGGACACGGGAGGAGCCGGGCCGATTTCAGCATTGCTTGAGGCCGAGCGGATGATTTCATCGTCGTCATCCTCTTCATCGGGAGAGGGAATGGAGGTAGTGGCAGTGATCGCGGCGGACACCGTGGGGAGCATGACGGGTGAAAAGTTCTTGGATCGGGCGGACGCAATCTTTTTTAAGCTGCGAGACGAGCTTGGCCTTCCAAAGGAGAGTGTTACTAGCCCTGCTATACCTCATGGATACGATCGCATTACAGAGCACCAGCTGTCGACTTCCTCACTGACAAGAGATCAGCTCCGAATGGTAGTTTCATTAGAATCTTTTCATGCCGGCTTGCATCCGGAAAGTCTACAGTCACAAAAGGCAAGGGCCGAGCTCTACGATGAAAGTAATAGCGATACTTGCAATGAACAGGGCGCTTACTCATTTACGACGCTCGAACAAGTCCAGTCCTCTCCTTCTGTAACACCGAACATATCATTATTGGAATGTGCACGACGGGCCGATGGAGCGGCGTGCTTGATTCTGGCCAGTAACCGTTTTTTGAAGCGACGCAATTTGTGGGAGACTGGCATTCCAGCTGTTATTGGAGGTGGACAGTTTTCTGGGCCGCTGTACCCTCCTACAATGGGAGCTGGTATCACAGACCATACATATGTTTCTTGTCAGCAAGCCATGAACCACGCCTATGCTAGTGCCGGTAACCTCACCGCAAGCGACATTCAGTACTTTGGATTGTACGACTGCTTTCCGATTTGTTTGATCCGTGCAATCGAAGCGTGTGGGCTAACGGCAGATGGTCGGGGACGGATAAGGATGACCGGGGGAGACTATGTTCAACAACAATACGATCGAATGATTACAGCGATAGAAGGTGGAACGGTAAAAGAACTTCTCGCTGACCCATCCTTTTTCCCTATCAATACACACGGAGGTCTTTTATGTTTTGGTGCCCCATGGGAGGTCCCAGCCATGTTTGGTGTCGTCGAGGCGGTAGATCAGATCACCCAGCGCTCTAGGGGACGGTCCATCGGCGACTGTCGTCGTGCGCTTGTATACGGCAATGGTGGTATCCTTTCAGCCTCCGCCGTAGCCATTCTCGCAGCGAGCTAACCCGTAACTTTTTATTGGATAGAGGATGTAACGATATAACTCGACTAGATCAATGAAATAGTGAGGTGATGGAGTTGCTCTTCTGTTAAACATTGTATTACTTGTATACATAATATCATACGTCGGAACGTAATGATTCGTATATCAGAAACTTATCTACGATTGAATTGAGTCACGTTTCTCGATGTCACATCCATCCACGTGTTCCACACGGTTGTTAAATGGAAAAATCTTGTGAGGTTCCACATCACATCAACTGCGAAGTATGACGTTTTCTGAGTGAACAAATACCACTTGGCATGAATAATTAAAAAATGTACGGTGCAACGGTAGAATTAGCGTTCCTAACCTGTGGAACGTTGAGTCAAGGTTTACCAGCGAATCAAGTAATTTGTCTTCGATTCATCAGCGAAAGACTCAGGGTGTTCATAGATTACAATCACTCAAACAATATTAAAAATGAAGTGGTCATCTAGCACTCTATTCGCCCTTCTTGCAGGAGGTGCAAGTCAAGCATGGGGCTTTGCTCCTTACACTCCCGTCGGAAGTGGGCCTTCGACTGCTTCCAAGTCGTCATCCAATTCTTACCTTGTAATGAAAGATTACCCAAAGCCTAATGTCGAGAACACAGATAACTACCGCAATTTCAACGAATTGTCGAGCTCTTTCAAAAACAGACTTAAGGTCGACAGTAGTCTCACAAACGGAAGCTCCCAGAAGAAGAAGGTGGCCATTATCGGGGGAGGACTCTCCGGATTGGCTTGTGCCAAGTATTTGTCGGATGCCGGTCACGAACCCACTGTGTACGAAGCCCGGGATGTCTTGGGTGGAAAAGTTTCTGCATGGCAAGACGAAGATGGCGATTGGATCGAAACAGGACTTCATATTTTCTTCGGAGCTTACCCCAATATGATGAATCTTTTCGACGAACTCGACATCCACGACCGTCTCCAATGGAAGATTCACCAAATGATTTTCGCCATGCAAGAATTGCCAGGTGAATTCACCACATTCGATTTCATCCCCGGTATTCCCGCTCCTTTTAACTTTGGTTTGGCCATTTTGAGCAACCAAAAGATGTTGACATTTGGAGAAAAGCTTCAAACTGCTCCTCCTCTTTTGCCCATGTTGATTGAGGGTCAACCCTTTATCGACGCACAGGACGAGCTCAGTGTCACTGAGTTCATGCGCAAATATGGTATGCCCGAACGTATCAACGAAGAAGTTTTTATTGCTATGGCCAAGGCGTTGGATTTTATCGATCCTGACAAACTATCCATGACCGTCGTCTTGACTGCGATGAACCGCTTCTTGAACGAGGATAATGGACTACAAATGGCTTTCTTGGACGGAAACCAGCCCGACCGCGTGTGCGCTCCCATGAAGGAACGTATCGAAGCTCAGGGCGGAAAGGTTCTGACGAACTCTCCTATCCAAGAAATCGTCGTGGACGAAAACGATGGATCCATCAAGCATCTTCTATTACGAAGTGGAGAGGAAATTGTTGCCGACGAATACGTTTCGGCAATGCCCGTTGACATTGTCAAGCGTATGACTCCCAAGAAGTGGCAAAATATGCCTTACTTCCGTCAATTTGATGAACTCGAGGGAATCCCCGTGATTAACCTTCACATGTGGTTTGATCGAAAGCTCAAGGCTGTTGATCACTTGTGCTTTTCGCGTTCTCCTCTACTGAGTGTCTACGCCGACATGAGTGTCACTTGCAAAGAATATTACGATCCTAATCAAAGTATGCTTGAATTGGTCTTTGCTCCTTGCTCGCCGATTGCTGGTGGAAATACCAACTGGATTGGCAAGTCCGACGAGGAGATCATCGACGCAACTATGGGAGAATTGGCGCGTTTGTTCCCCACAGAAATTGCTGCTGACGAGAAATGGCCAGCAACAAAGAACCAAGGGCCCAATGGCCAAGCCCGACTACGCAAATACTCTGTTGTCAAGGTGCCACGTTCCGTCTATGCCGCTATTCCTGGCCGAAACAAGTACCGACCAGGACAAAGAACTCCCATCCCCAACCTTACCATGGCTGGTGATTGGACGTCTCAGAAATTTTTGGGATCCATGGAGGGAGCCGTTTTGGGAGGTAAACTCGCCGCCGAAGTCATCGCGAAGAAGGCCAAGGGAATTGAACTCCCCGAATACAAGGAAATCCAACAACACATCATTGATGGCGCGAAGGATTACGAACCTAGACCACCCCGAGGTATCAAGGGTGATGGTGGTATCGCCTTCGGAGCTGGTGGCAATCTAACACCAAAGGTAAAGGAACTCTTGGTCGAAAGCGATCCTGTTCAATTTGCTTAGATACATTATCTTCCAATAAAATCTAGAAGCTGGGCCGACACACGCGTTGTCCAGATTTAGCTAATTTAACAAATCTAGTAACACATAAATAGTACCCAACACTTTTTAAATGCTTCCAGTATTATTTGCGTCACAATGCGGTGCGTGTTCCTATTATGAAATCTATTCGCAGCGTTTTGAAGAAATATAGCTCTGTAAAACCCGTAGGTATACACCGATTGTGGGCGGCCCTCCCCCAAGGGGTCTTGGCCTGCTGCTCATTGGGAGCTCCCCGTACTCATAGAGCACACAAAGAGAAAAGACAGGGCCAA
>Ga0115013_10000913_pt1 | contig 17502 bp, 15 predicted proteins | sample SouAtlMetagenome_2_FD_88686 | JGI IMG/M metagenome (GOLD analysis project Ga0115013, IMG submission 88686) | Marine eukaryotic phytoplankton communities from Atlantic Ocean - South Atlantic ANT15 Metagenome | ecosystem: Environmental > Aquatic > Marine > Oceanic | place: South Atlantic Ocean...
GCCTGTGACATATATATTAGGTGGTGCGAAATTAGAGAATAGTTCTGTAGCTAATTTAGATGTGTATCCTAACCCATCTAGGGATGTCTTTAATGTTACGTTTACTTCACAGAAGGAGCAAACTTTTACAATAAAAGTTTACAGTGTATTATTTAATGAAGTATATAATTATAAATTCTTTAATATTTCAGGCAAGTTCTCAAAAGAAATCGATTTATCAAATTATTCAAAAGGCATATACTTTTTAGAGATTCATTCTAAATTAGAAACAATTCATAAAAAAATATTACTAAAATAAAATAGCGAGACATTTTTTTCTTAGAGCGATTATTAAATCAAAAAGAAAGTTTATTATCAACTATTAATTTTTAATAAAAACAGTTTACTAATTTTACCACTATGTCAAGAAAGGTAAAAATATTTCTTGGAGCATACTCAAATATTATTAATGCTCAAAATCTTAATTGCTTGGCTATTGCTAAAAATTTAGATAAATCAAAGTTTGACATAACTATATTAAGCCTTTATTCTGGCTCAGAAATAGAAATAAAAGGAGTTAATATATTCAAATGTTATTGGCCACATAAGATATTAGTGTATTGGGCTTACTTTTGGAATATTGTTAAATCTGATGTTGTTTATCTGCCAAAGGCAGAGCTACTTGGGTTTAATTCGTTTTTATGTAAATTTTTTAAAAAAAAAAGTTTTTCAACTATAGAAGGTATTTTAAGTAAAAATTCTACTGAGAGTATGATTTCAAAAGGAGGCAAAAATTTTGCTAAATATTTCAATCGTTACAGTAAATTGTATTCAATAACTAGTTTTATTAATAATTATAATTATATAAATCATCAATTGAAAACAGAAAATGAAGTTCTTTTATTAGGAACAGAAAGTGAAAATTTTCTAAATACAAAACCATCAAATATTAAATTAAATAAGTTAATAATGATTGGAAATGACTTGATGCTCAAAGGGGTTGATGATTTATTCGAACTAGCCAAACTATTTTCTAATTTGGAGTTTCATATTGTCGGCTCTGGAAATGATAAAATTGATGTAAATAAAGAAATACAAAGGAATAATTTAAAAAATACATTTTATCACGGCTTAATAAGTCAAGAAGAGTTAGCTAATTTACTTCAAAATATGCAATTACACATTTTTCCATCTCGATCAGAAGGATTCCCAAAAGTTATCCTTGAAACAGCATGCGCTGGAATTCCATCTATTGTTTATGATGATTATGGTGCAAATCAATGGATTGATCATAATCAAAATGGATTTGTAGTTAAAAACATACATGAGATTAAATTAGTAATAGAAGATTTATTAGATAATAAAATAAAACTCGACCAAATTTCTATTAATGCTACCAAATTAGGAATATCTTATGATTGGAAATTAAAAATTAAAAGGTGGGAAGATGTAATACTAAACCTTTCTTCTGATTGAAAAAAATATAATTTCTTATATTTGTTTTAGAACAGATCAAGCCCTAAATCCTATCGGATTAACATAATTACAATTAATTTATATGAAAAAAATTATACTTTTTTATCTTTTATCCTTACCGTTATTTGTTAGCTCACAAGAAATAACAGTTACTTTCCCAGATGATTTCGATTTACAGGAAAATCCAGAGTATGATAATTGGACATACCAGCAGAATACATTTTTTGCACTTCCATTATCAATTAGTTTTTTTAATGATTTTGTGCCTATCAATCAATATACATTCAATGTTTTGTATAACCCTCAATTAATTCAATTAGAAACAGAGATAATTGAAGAAATAAATAATCATAATTACACAGATCTATATAATGTATTAGGCGCGTTATCTACTGGGCAGGCAAATTTTGGAGCTGATATTTATGAAATTTCACCTACCCAGGCACTTGCTACTATTTATTATTCTAGTCTTAACGGACCTTTTACCGAAGACAAATATGACAATGGATATGGGGTATTAGCATACCTTCCTTTTAAAAAGATAAATGCCTGTAATAAAGCTCCATTAAGCGTATCATTTTCCGATGGCTATATTGATGGTCAATATGTAAGTCCCAACCAACAATCTGTTTTTAATATTAATAATTCATTAAGCTATGAGTCTGGTAATATTACAATTCAAAATGCATTTATAAACTTTAATATACTTTGGGCTGATGTCATTCAAAATGGCACTACTTTGCAACCCTCTATAACTGGAGGTACACCCCCATATACATATGAGTGGACTGACAAGATGGATGTCGTACTGTCAACAGATTCCTTATTCAATCCAGAAATTTCAGGTGATTATTTATTTTATGTTTATGATCAAAATAATTGCGTCTATATTTTATATATCTCATATGAACAATTAGTCAACATACAAGAGTCATCATCATTTTCAATATATCCTAATCCTGCTACTAACTACATAAAAATTAAAACTAACAGATTTTATGCTTACGATTTAATTAGCTTAAATGGACAAATTTTATGTAGCGGGATGTTTGCCAATAATCTCACTATTAATAGAAATAAATTAGCCTCAGGATTATATTTTTTAAAACTAAAAAATGAAACCGAACAAATTATAAAAAAGGTAAAATTTAACTAATTATTATAATCTATTAAATATTTGACATGAATTGTTATTTGATGAGACTAACCGGACTAATTTTAACTTCATTTAGTGTAATTGCAAATATTAATGCCCAGAGTATTTTTGATATGGATAATATTTCAAATATTGAAATATATTTTTCTCAAAACAATTGGAACGAGTTGATGATTGATAATTATTATATAGAAGAATATCTATTAGCAGATTCAGTAATTTTTAATGGTATGATGAAAGATAGTGTTGGTGTCAAATATAAAGGCAATAGTACATTTTCAGAAAGTAACGATAAAAACCCTCTAAACATATCTATTGATTATATCAAGTCCAATCAAGACTATCAAGGTCATGAAACAATAAAACTTTCTAATGGACAAAAAGACCCTTCATTTTTAAGAGAAGCCTTATCCTATGAAATTGCTAGAAAATATATGCAAGCACCTCGTTCTAATTATGCTAAAGTGTATATCAACGGTTCATATCATGGTTTGTATACCAATTCAGAATCTGTAAATTCAGATTTTCAAAACAATTATCTTTATTCTGATAAAGATAATACTCGTATAAAATGTAATCCTCAAAATGTATTCAACGGAGGTTCATCTCTAGAGTATTTAGGTGCAGATTCTTCTTTGTATTACGACTTTTACGAAATGAAATCTGATGCAAGTTGGCAAGATCTTATTGACTTAACCAATACCATTCAGAATTCAGCCAATAACATAGAAAACAGTATGGATATAGATAGAGCCATTTGGATGTCAGCATTCAATAATGTTCTTGTAAATCTTGATAGTTATAGCGGTCCTTTTCGTCAAAACTATTACCTTATAAAAGATGATAATAATAGAATGAATACTGTAATATGGGACTTAAACGAGTGTTTAGGAGGCTTTAAAATGGTCAATCAAGGACCTGGAGGAGGTAGCCAAACTGATCTTACTCAGCTTGATCCAATGCTAAGAGAAGGGGATGATGATTGGCCCTTGTTGAATTTAATTTATAGCAATTCAACCTATAGAAAAATGTATGTTGCTCACATGCGCACTATACTTAACGAAAACTTCGCCAACGATTGGTATGCTGAAAGAGGTCTCGAATTGCAAAACCTAATAAAAGCAGGTGTACAAGCCGACCCCAATACGCCTTATAATTACGATGATTTTATTGCTAACCTCAACAATAACGTAGAAGTAGGTGGTGGAGGTCCAGGTGGAGGTAATGTCAATGGTATTATCAATCTAATGAATGCCCGTTCAGAGTTTTTATCTACACATGTTGAACTAACCAAAACACCACCAACAATTAGTACTATAAGTACAACCCCTAGCGTAGTGTCCAGTTATTCTACAGCAAACTTAATTGTCAATGTAGAGGATGCCTCTTACGTATATCTTGCTTATCGTTTCAGACCACAAGATAGATTTGTAAAAGTACAAATGTTTGACGATGCCAACCATAATGATGGTGCAGCCAATGACGGTACATATGGTGTGTCTGTTGATGTGGACGCTTTAGATATGCAGTATTATATCTATGCTGAAAATAGCGAAGCAGGGATTTTCTCGCCAGAAACGGCTGAGCACGAATACCACAAACTACCTATTGTTGGTAGTCTTGTTATCAATGAGTTTATGGCATCTAATACATCATCAGTTCAAGATACGTCTTCGGGTTTCGTACAATACGACGATTGGGTAGAACTGTATAACCGTGGCGATATTGCTATTAATTTAGGAGGCTATCATTTATCAGACAATGAAAACGTTTTAGATAAATGGACTTTCCCAGATGTAGAAATACAAGCCGATGAATATTTAATTGTATGGTTAGACAAAGACGATGCCGCTAGTAGTGGCATACATACTAGCTTTCGGTTAGCTGCCGATGGAGAAGAACTTTTTCTATCAACAGCTAATAATTTTATAATAGACGCTTTATTTTACAATTCTTTACCTTCAGATTTAGGCTATGCCAGATTGCCCAATGGTAAAGGTCCTTTTGTTGTACAGACTCATACCTTTAACGCTAATAATGGTTTAGGAACATCAATAGTAGAAAACATAAATAGCCAATTGCATTTATATCCCAACCCCACTAGTGATAATCTGACAATTCAAATTCCCTATGCACAGCGTATAAAAGCCTACGACCTCTTAGGAAGAGAACACCTAAACCTTAGTCATATTCGAGGCAGTGCTAACGTTAATATATCTTCTTGGCCAAAGGGTATTTATATATTTCTAATTGATAATGAAAGTCGAAAAATAACTATTCAATAAGATGAAAAAATTTTTACTAATAACAGCTATTGCAAGTGGTTTTTTAGCTTGTCAAAAAGAAGCCGGAAAAGGAGGGACATCTTCCATTACTGGCAAAGTCATTACCTACGAACTTAGTCATTTTGATGTGCCCGGCTCCAATCAGCGTATAGATACGCTCGGATCTTATTATCACGCAGATGAAGAAGTATATATTATTTATGGCGATGAGGACAATTATTATGACGATAGTTACGAAACTTCATTTGATGGTTCTTTCCGATTTGAAAATTTAAGAAAAGGAACGTATACTGTATTTATTTATTCGGACTGTGAGTCCGATACCACAGGCTTGGCAGTTATCAATCAAAGCAATCCTGTTTATGCTCAACAGTTAGCAAGTACCATTTGGAAAAGCGATTGTGTTAGTGGAGAAGTTGCTGTAAAAATGGACATAGAAATAACTGAAAATAACCAGCAGTATAATTTAGGTGATATAACACGATTTAAAATTGAAAGCAATTAATAACATACTATCTTCTTTCGAGCCCATTTCACTCAACCAAATGGATGAAGTCAAGCTAATGAACCGAACGGATACCAAATTTGTATTCGAATACAGTTTATTGAATAAGGTGATGGAAGAAATCAAAGCCCACTACTATGCGCTTGATATAAATGGTATTCGCCTAAATGCTTATCGCTGCTTATACTTTGATACCGAAGACTTCAAGTTCTATTTTGAACATCATAACGGTAAAAAAAACCGAAATAAAGTTCGTTATAGAGAATACATTGACTCTGGACTATGCTTTTTAGAGATAAAGAAAAAAAATAACAAGGGTAAGACGATTAAGGAACGTATAAAAGTCGCTAAAATTCCAGCTAGATTGACAAAGGAAGGTAATAGCTTCGTTCAGCAAATAATAGGTGCAGACGATGCATTAGTACCTAAGCATTGGAATAAATTCAGTCGCATAACCTTAGTCAATAAGCACATTAAAGAAAGACTAACCATAGATCTAGGCATTACATTTGAGGCTGAGGAAAAACAAAGCCAATTAGACAATATGGTAATTGCTGAGGTTAAACAAGAAAAAGTAAACTACGCTTCAACTTTCATGCGTGTTATTAAAAAGCTCGGAGTGAGACCATTTAGAATTAGTAAATACTGTATGGCAACAGCTAGTCTTTTTCCTATTTTAAAAAGTAATAATTTTAAACCAAAATTCTTAAAAATAAACAAACTAAAAGATGATTAACGACTTACTATTTATATTGGCAGATGTTGAGATTTTCGGCTCTGATTTTTTTGATAAAAAAGACTTTATTGAGTTATTAGTACGTTCAGCCTTTAACTTTTTAATCGTTGGATATATTGTCAGATACCTTTACTATCCCGCTACCAAAAACAAAGATTACCTTTTTACCTATCTACTAATCAGTGTAACGGTTTTCTTCCTTTGTTTTTTACTAGAAAATGTTAAGTTAGAGCTAGGGTTTGCTCTTGGTCTTTTCGCCATTTTTGGGATAATTCGATACCGTACCGATCCCATACCCATAAAAGAAATGACCTATTTATTCATTGTTATAGGTATTTCAGTAATGAATGCTTTAGTGAATAAAAAGATTAGCCACGCCGAGGTACTTTTTACTAATGTGATGTTTATCGCTATCACTTATAGTTTAGAGAAAATATGGCTACTAAAACATGAATCTAGAAAAAATATAACCTTTGAAAAGATTGAACTTATTCTACCTGAAAGAAAAGAAGAGTTATTGGCAGACTTGAAAGAGAGAACAGGGCTTAATATTACAAGAGTTGAAATTCGCAATGTTGACTTTTTAAGAGATACGGCTAATATAAGAATATTCTATTTTGAAGATGAACAAATGTAGTTTCGTACTATTCTTATTTTGCCCCTTTTTACTTATTGCACAAGAACAAGATTTTCAGCAATGGTCCAAAATTGGTGTTTCTTATGACTTTAATAAGGATTTGAGTGTTTCTTTAGATCAAGCTTTCCGATTTAGAGAAAACGCCTCTTTAGCAGATGTTAGCTTTAGCAATTTATCCTTAAAATATGACCTTATTAAAAAATGGTCTGTAGCTATTGGTTATCGTTACATTACTGATTTTGACTTATCTCAAAACACTTCTATTAGCTATCGTATATATACCGATATCAATTACAGTAAAAAGAAAAAGCGTTGGCGAATTAAAAACCGACTCCGTTATCAATACCAAGAAGAAAATTTCACATTAAGAGATAAAATATTCTTAAAGTATAATATTAGAAAGACACCCTTAGAACCTTTTACTACCTTTGAGTTGTTTTTCAAAGATTCGGAATTTAAGAAGTGGCGATATACTTTAGGGGTATCTCATCCATTTCTAAAAGAATTTGACATAGATGCCTTCTACAGATTACAACAATCATTCAACACCAATAATCCCAAACAATTACATATTTTAGGACTTGGAATGGGATATAAATTCTAAGATGTCAACACAAAGGAAGTACTCTATATTTATCTTACCAGCCTTATTTATCCTCGTTCTGTTTGTTGTCGAATGGATAGAGCACACATATGGCATGCGTTTTGCTAAATACGGTGTTTTACCTCGTTCGTTAGAAGGTTTGAAAGGGGTGTTATTATCGCCCTTTATTCATAGCGATTGGAAACACCTTACTAATAATGCTTTACCGTTATTTGTATTAACCGCTACGCTAGGCTTTTTCTATAAAGGGATTGCTAAAGAAGTTTTTTTATGGTCGTGGCTTATGAGTGGCTTATGGCTTTGGGCAATAGGCCGACCTAGTTTTCATATTGGAGCAAGTGGTTTGCTATATGCTCTAGCTTCCTTTTTATTTTTTAGTGGCTTTATCCGAAAGCACACCAAGTTAATCTCTATATCTATGTTTGTCGTTTTCCTTTATGGAGGTATGGTATGGGGCATTTTCCCTATGAAAAAACACATATCTTGGGAAGGTCATTTGGCAGGAGCTTTGGCGGGGCTTACACTAGCTTATTGGTTTAAAGACAATGGGCCTCCTAAGCAAGTTTATCAGTATGAAATAGATGAACTCTTGGAAGAACAAGAACAAACATACACCTACAAATACAAAGAAGAAGAGAAGAACTAAAAGTAAATTTTACCAATGGTTTTATAGCCTCTTTGGATTAGGGCCATATTTGTTTTCTCTAGCCTCGCTATCTCTTAACAACAATATAAAGAGCCAAATTGCTCCAATTAGGGGTATTAAAACAAGTAATAGCATCCACTTTTACCAACATCATGCAGTCGCCTGACGGAAACAGCAAGGCTAGGTATTAAGATTAAAAGGTTGTATAATAAATTAAAAACACCTGTCCCTGATACATTTCCTGTATAATTAAAGGAAAAACCTAAGGCATTATCGACTCCAACGATAAGCATTGAAATAATAAAATTAACCAAGGCAAACATCCAATACTCTTTCCTTCTAGCTCTGCTGTTAAAGTCAGAATATTGATTTAAAACTTTTAGATACCAATTCATGGGGTTTTTTATGCTTTTAGAATTGAAGCTTAAGATAACTCTTTTTTAAAAATTCATCACGCAAATCCATTCTATAGCTAAACCAAAAATAAATCCAGCATATACTTGTCGGTAGTTGTGAGAGTTGGTTTTTAATCTAGAGTAACCAATCAATCCAGCAAAAAGAATTAAGGTGACTAATAGCATGCTATGGTCAAACTGAAAGCGTTGAGAAATACCTATTATAGCACCTATCACACCACCAATACCAAGCATATGAATACTAATTTTCCAACGACTTGTAATAACAAGAGCAATACCTATAGCACTAATAGCGCCTATCATAAGCAGTAAAAAACTTTGAGGAACATATATTTTATTTAGTAATTGAAAGCCTATATAATACCAAATAAGGGTTAGTAGAAAAGGCCACCTTCTTTCTTCGGCAGTTTTCATAAAAAGACTATCAATAAGACCAAACAGCTTGAACACGACAGCAGTAAGTATGGGTAGTATAATGGTAAAAACTACAAGTATGCCAAGTGTAAAATATTTACTAGCCTCAGGGGTCATCATATTAATGTAAGGATTGGCATAAATGAGTAAGCCAAAAGCATATAAAGGCATAAACAGAGGATGTCCCAAAACAGAAATTACTTTAGCCAATTGCATTATAACTCCCTCCTTAATCTAGCTACTGCCACACCCAATTGGTCTCGGTACTTTGCGACAGTACGTCTGGCAATATGAAAGCCTAATTCATCTAGTTTTTCCGAAAGCTCCTCGTCAGAATAAGGTTTATTTTTGTTTTCATTTTCTAGAATGTCTTGCAGATGACTTTTTATAACCTTATTAGAAATAACAGTGCCATCTTCTTTGCTATAAGCATCTGAGAAAAACTCTTTCAGTAAAAAAGTCCCGTAAGGCGTTTCTATGTATTTGCTGTTAGTGACTCGTGATATGGTAGAAATATCTAAATCTATCTTTTCAGAAATATCCATCAGTTTCATTGGCTGGAGTAGTTTCTCGTCTCCAGTTTTAAAAAACTCATCTTGAATACTGACAATACAATTCATGGTTTTGAGTAAGGTTTGCTCCCTTTGTATGAGAGCATTAGCAAACCACTCAGCGCCTTCTATTTTTTCTTTTAGAAATTGGATAGCCTCTTGATCACCTTTTTCTTGCTCCAAGTTTTCTAACATCTTTTTGTAGTACTGACTACTTCTTAATGATTTGCTTCTACTCTTATTGAGTATGACGTTTAGTTCGTCATTATCAGCTTCTAATAAGAAATCAGCTGTTATGTATGTATTTATTTCTTGACTATTTGTGAAACTAGAACCGGGCTTAGGGTTCAATTGCTCGACTTCTTTGTAAACCTGTCTGATTTGATTTTCATCAACTTCAAATTCTTTTAATAGCTTTTCATAGTTCTTATTAGCGAATGCCGTGTACTGATGTTGGAGTATAGATTGAGCCAATTTAATAGACTCTGTTTGCGTTTTGTTTTCTAATTGAAGGAGTAAACATTCTTTTAAATCTCTAGCACCAACTCCAGTGGGGTCAAGATTTTGTACGACTTTTAAAATGGGCATTAGGTCGGTTTCGCTGATGTTTATGTTCAATTTAAACAATAAGTCATCGGAGATAGATAGTAATGAACGGCTTAAAAAACCATTATCATCAAGGCAGCCAATTATGAATTGTGCTAGTACGGATTCATCATCATCGAGGCTTTGCATAGGCAACTGTTGTAATAGAAAATCTTGTAAACTCAACTCTCTTTCTCGAGCTACTGCCCTGTATTTTTCTTCTGTATTTTGGTTATAGTTTCTGGTACTTTCCCAGCTAGTTTCGGTATCCTCGTTTTTATCTTTATCCTTACTAGTTTCTTCTAATGCGGGGTTGCTTTCTAGCTCATCTTCTATGCGTTTTTCCAAAGACATAAGAGGTATTTGCAACAAATTCATAAACTGTATTTGTTGTGGACTAAGGTTAAGTCCTATCTCTTGTTTTAGTCTCTGTTTTTGCATCGATTAAAATTCGGCATTTTGAGGGAAGCGAGGGAAGGGTATAACATCTCTAACGTTTTTCATGCCAGTAACAAACATAATAAGTCTTTCAAAGCCTAGCCCAAAACCACTGTGTGGACAGCTACCAAATTGTCGTGTTTCTAAATACCACCACAATTCTTCTTGGTCAACGTCCATTTCTTCCATTCTAGACTTAAGAATTTCCATTCTTTCTTCTCGTTGTGAGCCCCCAACGATTTCCCCAATTCCCGGGAATAGTATATCCATTGCTCTGACCGTTTGACCGTCTTCATTCATACGCATGTAGAATGCTTTAATACCTTTTGGGTAATCGGTAAGAATTACGGGCTTTTTGAACTTTTTTTCCACCAAATAGCGTTCGTGTTCGGATTGTAAGTCAGCACCAAAACCTTCGATAGGGTATTGAAATTTTTTCTTTTTGTTGGGCTTTGAGTTGCGTAGAATATTAATAGCTTCCGTATAAGTCAAGCGTTCGAAATTATTTTCTACTACAAATCGCAGACGTTCAGTTAGCCCCATTTCGGATTTTTGCTCTTTGGGTAGATTTTTTTCTTCATCTAACAAGCGTTTATCTAAAAAGGCAATGTCATCAGAACACTTGTCTAAAATATACTGAATACAATACTTTAAAAAGTCTTCTGCCAAGTCCATATTGTCGTTGAGGTCAGCGAAGGCCACCTCAGGTTCTATCATCCAAAACTCGGATAAATGTCTGGAAGTATTGGAGTTTTCAGCTCTAAATGTAGGCCCAAATGTGTACACTTGACCAAGTGCTAAAGCGCCTAATTCCGCCTCTAGCTGTCCCGATACGGTAAGGTTAGTTTTTTTGCCGAAAAAATCTTGTGATTCATCTACATTACCCTTGTCATCTTTGGGTAGATTATTCCAATCCAAACCACTGACTTGAAACATTTCACCTGCACCCTCAGCATCTGCGCCAGTAATTATCGGCGTATGTAAATTCACAAAACCTAAATCATTAAAAAATTGATGAATAGCAAAAGATAGAGAGTGACGTACTCTAAATACAGCACTAAAAGTATTAGTTCTAAAACGTAAATGAGCCTTTTCCCTTAAAAATTCCAGACTATGTCTTTTGGGCTGAAGCGGGAATAAATCAGCATCTGCCTCACCTAAAACTTCAATCTCTTTAGCTGCAATTTCTACCTTTTGACCGCTACCTTGTGACTCTATCAAAGTGCCAATAATGGAAAGACACGCTCCAGTAGTTATTTGCTTCATAAGACTTTCGTCAAAACAATCGCTCTCCGCAACAGCCTGAATATTATTAATTGTCGAGCCATCATTAATTGCTATAAAGGATACATTTTTACTTCCTCGTTTAGTTCTCACCCAGCCTTTGACACAAACCGTTTCATTAACGGCTTCACCCAACAATAAGGTTTTAACTTTTGTATGTTTCATCTTCAAATTTATTCAAACAAAGATATTAAATCTTAAAAATTTACAACCTTATTTAAGAAGATAATTAAACTTAGGAAACAATAAGCAATAAAAAACGTTTCTTTAGTTTTTTAATGTCTATATTTGCACCCTCCATTATGGAAGTTAAAGAACATATTATTCAGCAATCGCTTTCTCTTTTTTTGAAAAAGGGCGTTAAGCAAGTTAACATGGACGAAGTGGCTACTAATTTAGGCATCTCTAAAAAGACTTTATACGTTCATTTTGAGAACAAACAAGACTTAGTTCACCATTGTTTTCAAAAGCACAACGATTTAGTATCTGAAATGATAAATACCTCAGCAGCTCAATTTGAAAATGCTATTGATCAGCTTTTTGCTATCGATGAGAGTTGTTCTATAGTGATGAAACAAACGAACCCTTATTTGTTGGGTGATTTAAAGCGATATTATTCTAATACATGGGCTCTAATTGAACAGTTAAAACAAAAGGTTCTGTTCAATATTATGAAAAATAACCTAATTAAAGGTGTTGAACAAGGTATTTACAGAAAGGAAATTGATGTGGATATCATTGCCAAGCTAATGATTAGTAGAATAGATGCTTTGGTCAATGACGAACTTTTCCCATTAACGCACTACGATTTTAGAAAATTACTGACAGAGAATAGAATTTATCACATACGAGGAATTGCTACTTTAAAAGGCATCAACTATTTAGAACAAAAAATCAATGAAGATTAATTTATTACTAATCGCTATTCTTTTAGCGTTTACTTCTTCTGCTCAACAACACTTATCAGTTAAAGAAGCGCAAGAGTTAGGCTTACAAAATAATATTAAGGTCAAAAATGCTAAGCTAGACGTTTCTCTTGCTAAGAAAAAAGTATTGGAAACTATTGGTATTGGTTTGCCCAAGATAAATGGCGAAGTGAATTGGCAACAGTTTTTAGAGATTCCAACTACGGTTGTTCCTGCTAATATGTTTGTGCCAACAGCACCAGATGGCGAATATGCAGAATTACAGTTTGGTACAGAGCATAATTCAACAGTATCCGTTACGGCCTCACAACTTCTGTTTGATGGCAGTTATATAGTTGGGCTTAAAGCCTCTGCCATTTACAAGAGCCTATCACAACAATCTTTACAATTGACTGAACAACAAATACAAGACAGTATAGCGGCAGCATACTACAATGTGTTGGTGGCAGAAGAAAGAAAAGACTTTTTGAATCTAATTGCCGAAATACATCAGGGTATTTTAGATGAGGTACAAGCTCGTTATGATTTGGGGATGGTTGAGGATCTAGATGTTGATAAAATGGCACTTACTCTTTCAAATATGGAAATTCAATCTGAAAATATGGAAAGAATGACGAAAGTCGCTTATTTATATTTGAAGTTATTATTAGGCATTTCACTAGAAGAAGAATTAGTACTTATGGACAGTTTACCTTCTTTATTAAGTCAAAACCAAACACTAAAAATACAAGAGCCCAATATTGAAAATCGCTTAGAGTTTAAATTGGCTGAAACACAGAGAAAATTATCCATGTTAGATTTAAGGCGTTACCAATCTCATTTTTTACCGAGTATATCTGCATTTGGTACATACAGTAAAAATGCCTTTCGTGATGAGTTTAACTTCTTTGTTGAGGATTTAAGCTGGTACCCCACACAAGTAATAGGCGTCAAAGCAACAATGAATTTATTCGATGGTTTTTCTAGAGTATCTAAAGTACAACAAGCTAAAATTGAGCTCGAAAAAGCTAAAAATAATCAATCTCAAGTTTCAGAATCTTTGAACCTAGCTCATAAGGTAGCTTTATCCAATTATCTTACAGCCTATCATACTCAAATGCAAAAATCTGAAAGCTTGGAGCTGAGTAAAAAAATCTATTTAAAAACTATGGCTAAATATAGAGAGGGTTTAGTCAGTAGTATGGAGCTATCGCAGTCAGGGGCTGATTACAGTCAGGCTCAAGCCGATAACGCCCAGGCTATTTATAACCTTCTTATTGCAAAAACTAATTATAATCGTTCAGTCGGAAACTAATGAAAACAGTAAAATTATTATCAGTATTAGTCCTTGCTATCATTATTGGTTGCAGCGAAGAGGTCAATGAATTAATTAAAAAGAAAGAAACTTTAAAAGAGCTTAAACAGCAAATGGCGGATTTGAAATCTCAAATTTCTTCATTAGAAAAAGAAATTGCTATTTCAGATACGCTTGTTGAAGGGGGGGTGGTTGTACACGTACAAGTTGTTGAAGGCATCAATTTTACTCACTATATCAGTCAGCCTGGCATTGTCAGTTCTAAGGAGAATATATTGGTTAGTGTTGAGATGGGTGGTATGGTCGTTAATCGTTTGGTAGAAGAAGGGCGTTGGGTCAATAAAGGCGATGCTATCATAAAGCTCGATGCTAGTATTTTATCAAATCAAGTGGAAGATTTAAGACAATCTACAGAATTAGCCAAGACCACTTACGAGCGTCAAGATAATTTATGGAAACAAGGTATCGGTTCAGAGATGCAATACTTACAAGCCAAAACCCAATATGTTTCTTTGCAGAAAAAGCTAGCCGCAATGGAGGCTCAGCTCGATAAGTTAGAGTTGGTAGCACCCATCAGTGGTCGATTGGACGAGATTTACATCAATGTGGGTGAGTTTGCTGCTCCTGCAATGCCTGCCTTCCGCATTGTCAATTCTAAAAAGTTACAAGTCGAAGTAGATGTAGCAGAACGCTATTCAGCGATTATTAAAAAGGGAGACTTGGTCAATCTTTCATTTGATGCTTTAGAAATAAACCGTCAAGAAAAAGTATCCTTTGTAGGGCAAGTTATAAACCCACAGAATAGAACATTTAAAGTAAAGATAAACCTCAACAATAGCTCAGACGATATTAAGCCTAATGCGGTGGTTTCTGTAAAATTACAAGACTTTAATCAAGAGGATGCTATGGTTTTGCCGTCGGCATGTATCAAAAAAGATATGCGTGGTTCTTTTGTCTTTGCAGCTGACAACAACAAAGCCATCAAAAAATACATAGAGACAGGACTTTCTCAAGACGATATGACACACATTACTTCAGGATTAGAATTTGGTCAAGAAGTAATAGTGATAGGCTATGACGGTGTATCCAATGGGAGTAAAATAGACATCAAATAATTTGGTCGATGAGTAAAAGATATTTTAAAATTACTAACCTATCACTAAGGAATAAAACCACCGTTTTTATTCTCACTGCACTTTTGACACTGTTTGGGATATTTTCTTACAAATCCATGCCCAAGTCTTTGTATCCAGATATCGTTATGCCAACGATAATGGTACAAACCGTATATCCAGGTAATTCGCCTGCCGATATAGAAAACCTCATTACTCGACCTTTAGAGAAAGAGATCAAGTCGGTCAAAGGCCTAAAAAAATTAACTTCGACCTCTGTACAAGACAATTCCTCTGTTATTGTAGAATTTAACACCGATGTAGAATTAAAAGTTGCCTTACAAGATGTTAAAGATGCAGTGGATAAAGCCAAAAGTGATTTGCCTTCAGATTTAGATATTGATCCGATGGTTATGGATATTGACTTCTCGGAGTTTCCTATTTTAAACATCAACCTTTCAGGAGATTTTAGTTTAGATGAGTTAAAAATCTATGCTGAATATTTACAAGATGAGATTGAGGCATTTTCTGAAATTTCTAAAGTTGAAATAACGGGTTTATTAGATAAAGAAATAAAAGTTGAAGTGGACTTGCCTCGCATGGAAATGAGTCAAGTTAGCTTTAAAGATATAGAAGATGCTATTGCTTTTGAAAACACCTCTATTGCAGGAGGAGATGTGCTAATTGGAGACACTAGAAGAATGGTACGTACTTCAGCCGAATTTACTTCAGCCGAAGAAATAGCCAACATCATAGTTAAACACGAGAAGGGTAATATTGTTTATTTGAAAGATATTGCTTTGGTGACTGATGGCTACGAGGATAGAGAAAGTTATGCTAGATTAAATACTCAACCGGTAGTTTCCTTAAATGTAGTCAAAAAAAGCGGGGAGAATCTGCTAGAGGCTACGGGAAAAATTATATCCCTATTATCGACTGCCAGACAATCTAAGGTGCTACCTAAAAATTTAACTATTTCTATTACTAACGACCAGTCTGAGCAAACAAGAGACCAGCTTAGCAACTTAGAGAATAGCATCATTTTTGGTGTGATTTTAGTAGTTTTAGTGCTCCTCTTTTTCTTAGGTTTACGCAATGCCTTATTTGTCGGTATGGCCATACCACTATCTATGTTTATCAGCTTTGTGGCTTTAGGTGGTATGGGTACAACTATGAATATGGTGGTCCTATTTGCTCTTATATTGGCTTTAGGAATGTTGGTAGATAACGCCATTGTGGTTATTGAAAATATCGACCGTCTGTATAGACAAGAAGGACTTAGCAGATTGGAGGCTGCCAAACAAGGTGTTGGTGAAATAGCAGTCGCTATAATTTCTTCCACCCTAACGACTCTAGCGGCCTTTTTCCCACTCTTATTTTGGGAAGATTTGATGGGAGAGTTTATGGGCTATATTCCTATGACTTTAATAATAGTTTTAGGCTCATCTTTGTTTGTAGCATTAGTCATAAATCCGGTCTTTGCTTCTCAGTTTGTGAAAAAAGATGAGCGTTCTGCACCGAACAATAAGAAACTTAAAAAGACCTCTATTTACGCAGCTGTATTAGCTATAATATTTTATATTATAGGATTCAAAATGTTAGGTTCTATATCTCTAGTTTTTGCTTTATTGAACTTAGTAAATGGCTTGTACCTAACTCCTTTATCACATACTTTCCAAGACAAGTTTTTGGTGCGTTTAGAAAGACGATATTCTAGAATTTTAAATTGGGCTCTTAAGGCTAGACAACCGCTAAAGTTATTAGCTGGAACATTTGGATTGTTGATTTTTTCAATTGTATTCTTTGCTTTAATGAAGCCTAATGTAGAATTTTTTCCTGTCAACGAGCCTAAGTACATCAATGTGTTTTTAGAAATGCCTGAGGCGACAGATGTTGTGGCAACCGATTCTTTGGCTCGAATTGTTGAGCAAAAAGTCACCACTATTTTGGAGCCTTATCAGCATGCCGTTTCTTCGATATTGACTAATGTAGGTGCTGGAACTTCCGACCCCAACGAAATGGGAGGAGCCAATGGCATTACCCCTAACAAAGCTAGAATTACAATCAATTTTGTAGAATTTAAATATAGAGATGGTGTCATTACGGGAGATGTTATGAAAGAACTTTCAGCCTCTTTGGAAGGTATTTCAGGGGTAGATATTAGCGTTGACAAAAATAGAGATGGACCTCCAATGGGGCGTCCTATTAATATGGAAATTACAGGAGATAATTTCGACCAATTACTATTGATTTCTGAAGATATTCAACACCTTATAGAAAAGGAAAATATTGCAGGAATAGAAGGCTTAAAAGTAGATTTAGAAATGAATAAAGCCGAGCTATTGGTTAATATTGACCGTGATATGGCCCGTCGTATGGGAATTTCTACGGCTCAAGTCGGCTCAACCATTCGTACTGCCTTATTTGGTAAAGAAGTGTCTAAATTTAAAGATGGTGA
>Ga0115013_10000915_pt1 | contig 17466 bp, 6 predicted proteins | sample SouAtlMetagenome_2_FD_88686 | JGI IMG/M metagenome (GOLD analysis project Ga0115013, IMG submission 88686) | Marine eukaryotic phytoplankton communities from Atlantic Ocean - South Atlantic ANT15 Metagenome | ecosystem: Environmental > Aquatic > Marine > Oceanic | place: South Atlantic Ocean...
AGCATTTCCGAATCCTAACCCTCCATAAGATGCCTGAGTAGATGCTCCAGCTTGCCCACTAGTTGCTCTACCTGCTCCAGCACCTGATCCACCGTCTTTTGTGCCTCCTGCAGCATAGGGACCTCCGCCGGCTCCTCCAGTTGCAGTATATACTAAAGTTGAGCCCGCAGAAAAAGTACTGTTACCCCCAGCCACGCCCCTTCCAGCTTGTCCACTGCCAACTGCTCCTCCTGCTCCTATTACAATATTGTAAGTAGTTCCGGCAGTAAAACCGTAGTTTGTATTTAGTACTAATCCTCCAGCACCTCCACCGCCGCCAGCATCTTCGTTTCCGCCTCCGCCTCCTGCAGCTAACAAAACTTCAATAGCAAATTCTAAACTAATATTTACAAATCGAGTTGTAGTATTTGCACCATCTGAAGCGCTTAGACGAGCTTTAAAGGAACCTGCATGTGCACTATTTGTTGAAGGAGTAAAGGTATAAACTCCTGTACTTTGATTTATAGTAGTATCCGAAGTTAGTTGAGTAGGTCGTGCATTATTTGCAGTATTGTATGCGATTCCGTAAACAATATCAAATCCTTCTGGATCTTGAGCAGTCATTGTGACTGTATTAGTGCCACCACTAGCTAGTAATGCATGAGTTGTAGCAGGTTCGGTAAGAATTACAGGAGCTTCTTCTCCGCTATCAATTCTATTCCACGAAGAACCTTTTCGCACATACAAAGCGTCTGTATCGTTTGCGTATGCTAAGTCTCCTTCGCTGGGACTGGCAGGAAATGCAGCAAAGTTTGCGTATACAGTTACTCCTGCACCCCCGCTAGAAACATATCTTATACTTGAATAAGTTGCCATTATCGCTCCGTTAACAGCCAACCTTGGGCTGTATTATAATATACCAGGCCAAACGCGGCTCGTTCTGTACCTACTGTTAAATCTGATGTTGCGCCTTGAATTTTATGTCCATTTCTTGCAATAGTAATATTATTTGTATTTGCGTTTCCAGTGCCATCTATAATTCTTATTTCATCGCCTATTGTTGCACTTGCCGGCAAAGTTATAGTAACGGCATTAGATGTATCTACTATTAATTTATCTCCTGCAACTGCTGTATAAGATGAAGTTTTCTCTACAAAAGACCCTACTCCTGTTCCGTCAGCACCTGCTGGTCCCACAATTTCTACCCACTGACTAGAAGATCCGTCTGCGTAGTATACAAATAATCCACCATCATCAGTGTCGTACCATAGATCTCCAGCAGTTGGGGAACTCGGAGCAGAATCACTCGTAGTAACTCTTGCAGGGGTTGAAGCTCCGTCAGCTCCGTCAGCTCCCGAAGAGCCTACAACTTCTACCCATTGACTTGAATCCGCATCTTGATAGTATACAAATAAACCACTGGTGCTTGTATTGTACCAAAGATCGCCATCACTAGGACTGCTGGGAGCAGTATCAGAAGTACTTACAGAAGCACCCCCGCCGCCACCGCCGCCTCCGGACCCGGTAGGATTACTTTGTACCCATTGGTTTGCTGTTCCATCATTGTAGTAAACAAATGTCTTCAGTACGCTTGGATCAAACCACAAATCACCTTGGCTTGGGCTACTGGGTGCAGTTTCTGAAACACTTACAGAAGCTCCGCCTCCGCCTCCTGTTTGTGCTACCCAATCATAATCGCTACCATTCCAAGATAATACTTCATTAGTATTAGCAGTGCCTGTATTTAAATGAGCATCTACACTTGTATTTGTATATGTACCGCTAGCACTTGATACTGCTGTTGTTACAAATGCAGTAGTAGCTATTTGAGTAGTATTTGTTCCAGAAGCTGCAGTAGGAGCTGTAGGAGCCCCTGTAAAAGCAGGTGAAGCTAAAGCTGCTGCATCTGTAATACCATAACCTGCAAGAGTTGTTGGTTTGCCTGTTAAAGAGCTAAATGCCCCACTAAATATATCACTATTATTAGCAAGGCGTATCCAGTTGCCTCCATGTGCAAAATAAGCTGCTCCAGTTGCATGGACATGAGCAAACATACCATGATAAGTAGAAGCGCTAGGTAAGTCTGATAGTGCAGAATAAACATTTGCAAAAAGAACTTTGCCTGTAGTAATAAAATCATTGCTACCTATATCAATATCCGCATTTTTATGGGCTATTGTAGTAGGAATGCCGCTTAAAGAATTATATGCCCCATCAAATGCATCTGTAATACCGTACCCTGCAATAGTGGTAGGTTTACTAGTCATTTGTGCAAAACTAAATGTTGTATTTCCAGCTAATGCAGTTGTAGCCGTTGTGCCTAAAGTTAAAGCATCGGTAATGCCGTATCCTGATATAGTACTGGGCCTACCAGTTAAGGAACTAAAAGCACCATCAAATGCATCTGTAATACCATATCCAGAGATAGTAGTAGGCTTACCAGATAAAGAACTAAAAGCACCATCAAATGCATCTGTAATACCATACCCTGCAACAGTAGTTGGTAGCCCAGTTAGTGAACTAAAAGCACCATCAAATGCATCTGTAATACCATACCCAGATATAGTTGTAGGCTTACCAGTAAGATTTGCAAAAGAAACTGTTGTTAAAAAACTACTTAAATCTGGAGGAGTAAATGTGAATACTCCTGTTGTGCTATTATAGCCTAAAGTACCTCCTCCTGAAGGAAAAGAACTATTAGATGCACTTAAATCTGTTTTTACAAAAGGTGTTCCAATTTCATTTTGAACATATGCAGTAGTAGCTATTTGAGTAGTATTTGTATTTGCAGCAGCAGTCGGTGCCGTAGGGGTACCAGTTAAGGCAGGAGATGCTAAAGGCGCTTTCGTTGCTATCGAGTTTGTAACTGTTGTTGAAAAATTAGCATCATCACCCAGAGCTGCAGCTAACTCATTTAAAGTATTTAACGCTCCAGGAGCTGAGTCAATAATTGCATCTACTTTTGCTTGAACATGACTTTCTTGTACTTGCCACTCAGGTTTACCTGAGATAGTTATTGTCATGAAAGATTGACTAGTATTGCTAGTTCCTGTAGACGTATAGCTAAAGGACTTAACTTTAGTATCTAATGCATTTCCTGAAGCTCGTTGAATATTATTGCTATTTACATTTGCATTAGTATTATCTGCATAAGTTACAGATGTAAGTTCCGGGTCATTACTTCCTGTGCTAGTAAAAGACTCTATAAATACAGGAGGATCTAATGAAATACTTCCTGAAGGGAGTCCTGTTGCTAAAACTAGTCGAGTATCACTAGCTCCTGCTGCAGGCACTGTCACATTACTAGAAGAGGCTGTTACAAGACTACTATCTAAAGGTACTACTGAGGTACCAGCAACACATTTATATAGTGCTCCTGTGTCAGTTTCTTGCCAAATTTGTCCTAATTCTAGTGTAGTAGGTGCATTATCTGAGAAATAAATTAAAGCATTAGCAGATAACGCAGAAAATGTTGAAATAGACCCCTGCACATATGCAGTAGTAGCTATTTGAGTCGTATTTGTTCCTGAACTTGCAGTAGGAGCAGTAGGAGTTCCAGTAAATGTAGGATTATTTAAAAGAGCAATATTATCTGTAATACCGTAGCCAGATAAAGATGTAGGTTTATTTGCTAATGAAGTAAACTCTCCATCAAACGCATCAGATATTCCATATCCTGCAAGAGTTGTAGGAGTTCCTGCTAGCTGACTGAATTGACCATTAAACGAATCTGTGATTCCATATCCTGCAAGAGTTGTAGGCCTATTTGTTAAGTCTGCAAAAGATCCACTAAATGCATCGGTAATCCCATATCCTGAGATAGTAGTAGGTTTACCTGTTAGAGCACTAAAGGCTCCTGAAAATGCATCACTAATACCATAACCTGCAAGAGTTGTTGGCTTATTTGCAAGAGCTCCAAATTGCCCGTTAAAAGCATCAGTAATACCGAAACCAGCAAGAGTTGTTGGTTTATTTGTTAAATCTGCAAAAGCAACAGAAGTTATGGCATCAGTAATACCATAACCTGCAAGAGTTGTTGGCTTATTTGCTATTGAAGCAAAACTTAAAGGAGATTGTACAGCATCAGTAATACCATAACCTGCAAGAGTTGTTGGCTTATTGGTTACATCTGCAAAATCAGGGTCATATACAGTATAGTCTAAACTATTCCAAGCAGTGCTTCCATCACCTATTTTTGCTTTGTTAGTATTGGTCTCGTAGCCTAACTCGCCAGCACTTAAAATAGTATTTGCAGAAGTCCAGTTTGCTGCCGTATCTCTTCTAAATTGAATTTTTGCTACCATTATGCGCCTCCTCCATCGAGGACAATATTTATTTGGCTCGAAACGGTTGTTGCTGTGCCACCATCAACAATAAAGTTTATACCAAACCCTCCTCCAGACTGATCTACATTTCTAAATTTTTGTGTAGTAACATCAAATGCCAAAACCTGATCTTGAGTAATACTAGTAATATCTACATTTGTCAATCCTCCTATGGCTTGTGCCCCTGCTTGAGATTTTACAAAAGCAGTGGTAGCAATCTGAGTATCATTACTAGTAGATGCAGGAGTGGGTGCTTTAGGTGTACCAGTTAATGTTGGAGAGACTATAGGAGCTTTTAAAGCTATATTATTTGTTACTGTGGTGGAAAAGTTTTCATCATCGCCAATAGCGGCAGCTAATTCATTTAAAGTATCTAGTGCTCCTGGAGCAGAATCAATTAAATTGTTTATTTCTGAATTTACAAAAGCAGTTGTTGCATATGCAGCTAAATCAGGGGGACTAAAAGAGAATACTCCTGTTGTATTATCATAAGTTAACGAACCCGAACCTGAAGGAAGAACTGAGGATACTGATAAATCTGTTCTATCTATCTTTGATTTATTTAAAACATATGTGTCAACGGTTGAAGTAGTAAATAAGAATATTGCAGTGCTACTTATTCCTACTCCAATTTTTTCATTTGCTGATGTGCTTACTTGACCAACCCCACCATTTTCGTCTAAGTAAACTAAATTACCATTAATTACTCCACTAAATCCTGTGACCGGACCATGAACAGTTACATTTACGGCTTCTCCTGCATTAGCGGTATTTAATGCAAATCCTATAAAAGAAGCATTTCCAGCTCCTGAAGTAATTCTAGAAATAGTACCATCAGGGTTTAATTTTACCGGAGTATTTGAAGAATCTATTGTTGTTCCTGCAGTAAATACTCCTATAAGTCTGTCTGTAGACCCTTGTGCGAATCTTTCGTCTATCAAAGTAGAGGCAAAAGAAGAAGGAATAGTATTGTCAGCAGATCCTATTGAGCTGTTTGTAGGGAGTAATACCCCTCCAGCTTGATTTGCTGAAATTGCAGTCTGAGGGCCCAAGTTTATTGTGCCTCCCGCAAAGTTTCCATCAAAAGCATAAAGTTGATGAAACTGTCGACTTGGACTTCCAAGATTTACATCTGTATATGCATTACTTGGTTTTGTAGGGTCATCAATATGTGCTTGATTTGTTAAATTTGAAGGATCAATATGTGCATCTGGGCCCGCAGGAAGTATGTCTCCGCTGACATGAATTTGATTAAAAGACTGTTGTTGTGTTCCTAAGCTAAGAGTTGTAGTTGAAGGAATTATGCTTTCATCTAATGCTTGTAAATAATCTCTTACCCATCTAGTTGTAGGAATTTCTCCATCATTACTTGTAAGTAAAGGATCTTGAGACCTTTGTACATTATTTCCATTAAAAGTAGGACTTTGAGCAGAGGCTTTAGACGCTATTTGTTGTTCAAACGTACCGTTTTTATTGGTTTGAGTATCAAAAAAGTCAGTAAAACTAGTATTAGTAGGATTAGCTCCTATGTGATTATCTACAGTAGTATCAAGAGTATTAATCTGACCCTGTAGATGGCTTTCTCTTTGATTTACGTAGGTAATACTTGCTTTTGTTGCTAAGTCTGCTTCAGTTTCTTCTCCTAGATATTGTATTTCTCTTTCTAGAGCAAGCGTTCCTGTTTTTAAATTAATAAAGTTATTATCTACTTCAGGAACAGTCAAAAGCCCCACTTTATGTGAGGCTGTTTGAGTGGTAGAGTTAGGATCGTTTGTAAAATAGGATTGATCTGTGTCTTTTGTAACTACAGTTAAGTTTCTGCTGAGTATAGTTTCCCACTCCCCGCGAATGGAGCTGTATCTATATACAACCCCATCGCGAGTTACTTCATCGCCATTGCTAGGCGTTGTAGGCAGAGCAGAGTTAGTTCTAGACATCAGACTTACTCTAAATTATTGATCTTGAAGTTGTACGGACCAAGTAATCTGTAGGGTATCTGCAGTGGCTTTGTTAACCGGATCAAAAGTAGTTCTACAAAGCATAGACTGAGTGACTTGTCCCTGTGTGAATCCAAAAGCACTTGCTTTAACTTTTTCTGCTCCACTAGTAAGAACGTCTGTTACTTCTCCATGTTGAAGAGCAATTGCTTTTCCAGATGCGGATACAGGAATATCACCTGTAGTGTGACTAGTAACAAGAGTATTATTGCCCACATCATCTGTAGAAGCAGCTTTATAGCCAGTAGCATTACTTCCACGTCGATCAATATGTGCAAGTTTTGTAGGATCAGAACCTGCAGCAGCGCCTCCGCTAGTGTTTCCGGTATAATCAAAGTCTCTATCGCCTACATCAAAAACACCAATATCTGCTTTGTGCTTATTAAAAATACCAGCTTCAGTAATTGGATAGATTCTATCAGTTGGTGAACGATTGGCAAGATTATTAGGGCCTGCACTACCATCATTAAAGAAATCCCTATCAGCTTCTGGACGAGGATTATTCTCTTTAAAAGTTGCAACATAAATTACACGGTCGCCATGCTTTTTAGCGCCTCTTCGTGCATTTGGACCATAAGAGTTAGTTGAGTGAAACTTCAAATGTGTAACAACCAATGCAGGACTTCCTGCTGTAGTAGCATGGTAAGTTCCTACCGTGTCAGCTCCTGTGCCACTCAAAGTAAAACCACCAATGTTTCTAAATGCTGATGCACTATACGCTTGTCCATTATCTGCTCCGTAATCATGCTCGTTTGCAGGATAACCTTCTTGCGCTACTCCTATATCTTCTATGAGGCTTGAACCGCCTGCAGGAATTTCTCCTTGAAAAATACCGTCTACAGCAGTACCAAATTGTACAAATTCAGTTGCTCGAGTACCTACAGTATTTGCAGCACTTGATGCCGCCTGGCCAGTAGGCTTATCTTCTGCTGAACCAATAAAAGGAAAACGAGCAACAGCAGTAGCTCCGCTACCATCAAGCTTTGCATATGAATGATCTGTAGTATTTGAAGCGACATTAATCAAATCTACAGAAGAGTTTACTTCTCTTTCATAAAACGCTCCAATTTGTCCACGAAGAACTCCCAAGTTACCTAGTCCAAGTTCTCCAAACTCTGGATTATTTGTAGCATGAAACAGATCGCCTTTAGCATTAGAGTTTGTAAAGGGACCATAGACTCCTCCAGTAGTAGTAATATTCATGGCTTTTACATTTTCATGTGTCGGATGCATGCTAGCACCAGAACCATCAGAGCCTTTATAAGTTGTAAGAGATTTTTGATTTACATACTCAAAATCAATATAAAGGTTACCATCGGCACCATCTCCTCCTGCTCCTGAACCAGAAGGATCATAAATACCTTCATTCGAACCAGCAGAAGTTGGAAGAACTCCATCTAATACAATCGTGGTAGCAGTAGAGGAGGGAGTACCGCTAGTAATACTGGCAATTTTAAAAGTGCCTGTAAAAGCACCTCCTCCAATATAAGTAGTAGTTGCTGTGGAACTTGGTGCAGTAGCTTCATCTGTTCCGCTACCTACTCGAATTCCGAGTAATTTAAGACCGACTCGAAGTCGCTCAATAGTATTATTACCATCACTACCGGTCTCAAAAACAATTTGAGTTTTTCCACCGGAAGTAGTTATAATATTTACTCCTGCGCCCGTATCTTTTGTAAATTTAGCATTACGCAAAATTTCATAATCACTAGCAAGAGTTGTATCCTTCATTAACTGAACACGAATACCTCTTTCGTCTTGCAGCATTCTGTCATAAGATTTTGGCTCCGCTGCGTGTTTACGCGGCTTGGGAGTAGTTTGATTTGTAGGATTATTTAGATCCTGTGCATTGTAACGGTGAACACCGGCACGCGCCGCTGCCCCGATTCCGATTCCCATGTGGCTCATCATTCGTGGCATTCTGTGCGTTCCAGCTCTATCCATGTCATCGTCTACCATTCTTCCGATAATGTGAGCGATTCCATACCTAGTTACTTTATTGCGTACGGTTTTGTGTTGCTTTACCTTTCCGTTCTTATCACGAAGGACAAGGTTCACAACGCCTTTTAGTCGACAATCGTCTTGGTACATTTAATTTCTCCTTTAAAATTGGCGTGATCGGCCAGGTGGTGTACTAGCAACATATGGCTCTAAGAAATATGCTCCAGTGGTGTATTCCTCATCTCTTGCAAAAACCACTCCTTTTATATTGGCAGAAAATTTGTCTACAAATTCTCTTTTTGGTCTTGGCTGTAGTGACGGAAAATCTTTTACGTCTGTTCCTGTTTCAGTTATTGACACAAATGGAAGTAGTTCTACATCTCCATCTATAAATGTCAAAACTTCACGAATAAATTCAAATCTATTATTTGCTAATACTCGGTCTTGAAAGAGTGATATGTTTGCAAATAATCCTTTATCAGTAAAAATTGGATGAGTTGTATCATCTAACTTAAATATATTACTAAAAGCATCTTTTATAAGTTTTCTATCCTCTATTTCACTAAAAGATGTAAATATATCTGTGGGCAATAATGATTTTCCAGAAAATAAAGCATTAATAATTATATCTGCTTTGTCTCTTAAATCTCCTTTTGAGGCACCTAAGGGATGAACTGTATCATCTAACTTAAATATATTACTAATTGTGCCTTTATTTGCTAAGATATCTACTAAATCTTGCCCTAATTTAAATCTATCGGTTTGTATTCTTGCTTTTGGATTTAATACTAAATTTTCAATAAAAATACTTTCATGTATATTGTTTTTGCGAGTAAAAAGTTCGTCATATGTATCATCGAATCCTATGTTAATACTTTCTACTCCAAAGTTAGGATCAAACTTTAAAAACTCTAAAACATTGATTACTGTGCTTGCAAATTCAAATTTAGCTGGTGTAGTTATTAATGGTGCAATTGCATTATAAAAACTTTCACTATCTTGAAGAATATCTAGTTTTTTGGCTTCGACTTTATCAGTTAGTTCAATCAACTCTTTTAAGTCATTTTTAGCAGCAGTTTTGTTTACTTTTATATTCGAGAGTATTCTATCTCTTAGAGTTAGTATTTTCCCTGCTATGACAAGTTCTGCCATATTTTCTACATCTTCTAATAGTCCTTTTTCTGTTAAAAGTGTAGTTACTTCTTCAAAGTCTATATCATCATTTAAATTTATAATTGGTAATCGTCGTTTAACTTCTTCTATAAAATCAATTTTTTCTCTATGAAGTAAGAATTTGCCCGCTAAAACTAGCTCTGCCATGTTTTCTATATCTTCAATAAATCCTTTTTCAACATGCAACTCTTGAACTTCATTTCTTAAAAATACATCAAAGTCAAATCCTTTTGTTCTCAATTTTTTAACTTGCATTGAAGAAGTTAAGTTGTCCATTTGAATTCTTGCTTTTGGACTAAGAGCAAAGTCTTGTAAAAATAGCTGCTCTTCTTGTTCTTTATCTACTTTGAGCTGATGCAAGTTAGACGCTATATCAAATACATCTAATATCTTGTCTTTTTCTACAGTTTTGTTCTCTTCTGTAGTGCTCTTAATTTTGTCCAATCTAATTCTTGCTTTGGGATTTAAGAATAATTGTACAAAATCTATATTATCTTCTACTCTTCTATGTGGTCTCCAGTCCGGGTCTATATCACTAGCGTCTGAACTAAATGAACTAAATTGTTTATCGTTTTCAACCTTTTTCTGTTCTGAAGACAGTGCTTTTATTTGTTCCCTTATTAGTCTTGCTTTTGGATGAAGTGTAAAATCTCGTACTTTTACTAATTCTTGTTGTCGTATAAAGGATCGCTTTTTTAGCTCGTGCAGTAAATCTTCTGCTGATACAAGTTCCCCTGGAGTACGATTAGTTTCTTCCGCAGGGCCAAAAGGCCCGTCTACTATTGTTGGCGTACCTCCCGTAGGAGTTCCATTTGGGTAGCCATTTGTTCCCGTATCTCCTCGTACTACAGGGAACCATCCTAAAGGTGGTGCAATTTTTCCTGATTGTGCGGGGCCTCTATTTTGTGCTCTCAGTTGTCCTTCATTTACTTTATTAGAGTCCCATCCTGACGCAGAGTCCGTGTAGTTTGGCATCCACCAATAAACATAACCTTCGCTTTGATTATGAAAAACAGGATTTTCACCTACTGTCCATTTTGGGTACAACGGATAAAAAGTGTTGCTTCCTGCGGGTTTATATTCTACAGGCCGAGGAAACTGATCTGAAGTTATATCCCATCCGGAAGACCCAAGATATGTATTTAACGCAGTTCCATTCCAAGCAGTAAATCCTGTAGTAGTAGGATTAAATAATTTTACTGTTCTGCCTGGCAAAAATGAGGCTGGATACCACTCCCCAGAATTAAATAAATTAAATATTTCATGACCTACAAAAGAATTTCTTGAAACCCAACGATAGCGCCCTTGAAAATCTGTTCCACTCCATCTGTTATCGCCTTGATAAAAAGGGTCAGCATTATTAGCGAAAACATTATAAACAATACCATTTTTAGTTACAACCCAATCTTTTAGTCCGGGTCTTGCTAAACTTTCTGCCAGAGAAAGAAGGGTGTACCTAGTGCTTGTTATTGTACGAAGTCCTAATATTTCGAAGAGCTTCGTTACTGATTCTTCTGCATTTACAACTTCAAGTACATTTTTGCCTATTGATAACTCTTCTTCTGAGGATGATACACTAAATAAATCAAATATATTGTTTTCAGCACGTAATTTTGCTTTGTCAAGTAGTGCTGCGGTATCCTGTATCTTTCCTTTATCTAAGTTTTTATTATTTACAATATCAAGTATGTTTGATACAGTATTTAAAGTTCTTCCTTGTTCAAATGCCTCTACAAAATCTGCTATTGTAAAACGAGACTCTTGAATATCAAGTCTAAGAATAGAGAATAGATCCAGCTCAATATTAAATAAGTTAGGGGTGTTAGATGTTGTAGAAAAAAGCAGAGGTTCATTTCCTCCGCTAACACCGGTAACTAATGGATCATTTTCTAAACTTGCTCCAGTAGCTCTTACACTATTGGAGGTAGCCCGAAGAAATCTAGGATCTTCTTTTATTTGTGCTAAAAGAAGAGTAATTTTAATATCTTCGGACATATTAGACCTTTACACTTATAACTAATACCTCCGCTATTTTAATTTTTGGAGTATTTTCTATAATCTCTCCAAGATTTGGAGCTGTTGAGTGCCCACTCGAAATGTCCGGAGGAGTAACGAGTTTAGTTTTTAAAACAGGAGAGTTGCCAGCATTTGGCCCCTTCACTATGTTCATTGTGGTTTTCATGAGCCGAAGTCATTTCTAACCTTAATATCAATTAATTCAAATACACTCATCACTTTTCCATCGGCTAAAGTAAATTCGATTTCTGCTTCATAAAAGCCTTCAGCAATATTTGGATTTTTTGTAGGATCTGCGATTGTGAAAGTTCCTGTACCGCCAGATAAACTAAGTGCATTTGTATTATTTGATGCATCAGATTGGGTAGGATGCAGACTAATAGTATTTGCATCTACAACTCTAATAAAGTAACTAGACCCTGAAGTAACATTGCTCGGGTCTGTTCCTGTAGAGTTCCACTTAAAAGAGGCCCCTGTTTTGCTATTAGGCAACCCATGAGCAGTTATTGTTAAATTTCCCCCGGCTAGTGCTGAAACAGTAAAAATTCCTGTATCTAAGAAATTTTCTAAAGGAAATACCAAGCTACCTTGAGACAGATCCGAAAGAGTAGAATCCAGAGCAACAGTAGCCTCTACCGTTGTAGTACCTTTCTTTCGAATACGGAGAGCAATAGTACCCGATCCTACAAAAGCTGCTCCCGTATCGGATCGAGTCACAGTCGCTTTTAGCTGAGGTCCTGTATCTCCTTTTACTACTTGAATTATATCCATTTGTTTTCAACGTACTCCTTTCGGGAGGCTTTTATATCAGTTAAACATGATTATATCAATGCTAACATAAAATGTCAAGGTTTATTTTTAGAGGGTCTATCTAGTCGAGATTACCAAGTTTTACTCTAAGAGCGCCTGAATTATATATTTCTATTTTATCTTCATAAAGTTTGGTGTATGAGCCCGTACTAGGACTAACACCTGTTGGAACATTTCCTATTGTAAGCTTATCGGCAGCGATAGTATTTGTGTTAATTCTACCTCCATTTATGATAGTAGTACCACTTGTAGTATCAGATAAGTCTGTAAACGCTACAACTCCGTCAAAATTAGTATAAGTTTTGGCCTGAGTCATGGTAACTGGAACTTCATTATCAGTTACATGCGCATCAGTTGTTTGTGTTCCACTATAGAATGAAATCCAATAAAACTTTCCATCTGTTGGATTATAAGTGGGGGCTTCTTGTCCTTGAGAGTTAATTGATGCAGACGGGTTTACACCAATAGTGTTAGCATCAATTGAGCCGGGTAAGTCATAAGTTACAGTGGCATCATTAGAAAGTAGAGGACTAACATTTGTATTTGTTACCCAATAGTATTGACCTGCAACACTAATTTTACCGTCTGCTCCTACTTCTCCATTTGTTGTAGTTGAGACTCTAGCTCTACGCTCCTGTGTTCCTGTTGTATCGGCAGTTTCAAATCGTAGTCTAACTTCTGCGCCTCCTTTAGCTTGAGCAGAAGTTCTGTCATCTGCAAATGTTAGTGTTCCCGATGTAGCATTTCCGGTTATACTTACAACATTTGCGTTTCCAGAAGTTACATCCCACTGTGGATTTGTTATGGTTGTTCCGCCAGTAAATACACTTATTGTTGAAGTATTATCCGGATCAAATGTTGTACCATCAATTGAAAAACTTACGGGAGTTGGTTGTATAAATATTGCATCTTGACCCTTCTCTCCTTTTTTAGACTTAGTAATTGAATATGTTACAGGATAAGTAGTAGGACTAACACCTGCTGTAGGAGTATGAACTGCTTCGAGTACAAATGATTCTGAATCAGAGGACCAACCCGTACTGTGTAGAGTGTAGTTTCCATTTGATTTATTTACTTCTATTCTTAAGTTAGATACTGTTTTAATTGAGTGCGTAGAAGTTGAAGAATCTTCCGACTGCACAGCATAACTAACAGTTCCAAAGTCCCAAGCTGTATTTTGATGTTCTATGCCGCCTTTAAAAAATTGATAGCTTCCTCCTGCACCTGTTATACGATTACTTGCTCCTAGTGCATCTAGTAACGTGCCATCGGTATCTGCTGGTTCAATATGAGTTGGATTTGTTAAAAATGGAGTAATTCCATCTGTGCCGTTTCTGACCGCAAAAATAGTAACAGTATCGGTAGCTACAAGAGTCGGGGTTCCATCAATTGTGGCAACTAGTCTTGCTCTTACTTCTGTAGTTTCATCTCTAGAAGGAGAATTATAATTAGTATGTCCTACAGGTACAGGTTCTTCTGTTTGGGGTAAAGTAAAGTTTGCACTTCCATTTACAAAATCTGAAGAGTTCCTTACAGTATGTTCAACCTCGTCTATATCAAATTTTACAACATGAGAAAGATTTGTAACTCCTTGTATTTCTGTAGTAAAATTAATTGTTTGATTCCCATCTTCTGCACTAGGATCATCTTCTTTATAAATAATTACGTGTTTACTTGGAATAAGTTTTATTGCTTTTGCATCTACTCCCGAGTCTCCGAAAGCTCCTGCACGGAAAGGAGTATCCCAATCGCTTTCTGCAATTGAAACAGTATTTCCAGGATCGCTTCCGGAATCAGCAGTAGTGGGAGGGAATATAGCATTTTGTGTTCTAATTCCCCATAAATAAGGAGTGGCTGAGCTAACACTCGGCTGATCTTGCGTCCAAGTAAGAGCACTGTTTGCAATATTTGTTATAGCTCCTGTATCAAAGTTATATACTGCAGTAGGTACATCGGAAAAATCATCTGCACTATTACTAGTGCCTACAGCATATAGAACAGGATAAGCAGCACCTTCTGCTCCTTGCTTTGATTTTGAGAGAGTTTGTTTTTGAGTTAAAGTTACTTCATTTCCACCAATATTAGCTATTATTTCATAAGTTATGACTTCACTATCATCTGTAGGAGATCCGTGCGAACTATTGTGCATTGAATGATTGCCAATCTCTACAATAGTTGGCACCTCAAAACCAAACGCAATTGCTGCATTAATGCTTCCTATAGTTACATCGTTCCCTGAGCTGGATATATTATTAATATACCACTGTTGAGGCTCTAAAGGCTCATTATTGCTGCTAATTTTATTGCTAGTACTCCAACCAGTTGTTACGCCTTTATAGACCAAAGGCTCTCCGCCGGCTATAACTTCTATCGAGGTGCCTGATAGAGGAATAGTAACAGGTGCATTAGTAGGATTAGCTCCGGAACCCGGGCTATTTCCAAATTTATCAGTAGGATAAGAATGACTAGCATTAGAAAGTACTACGGAAGGACCTCCGACACCGTCTTCAACTACTGCAAGAGTAATAGAGTCCTCTGCCAAAACTACATTTTCATTAGTAGCTTCTACAACTTCTACTTTTAATACTATAGAGTCAGAAGGTTTAGTTGTAGGAACAATTACATTTTTTGTTCCAGTTGCAACTCCATCTGAGTCAGTAGTTCCGGCACTGAAAGAAGTATCCTCAGTTCCTTCAATTACATCAGTGGCACTAGTGGTTGTAAATTTAAATTTAGCGGATGTAAAATTATGTGCTGTTGCAGTTAAAGGAATCTTACCCCCAACAGCATTAAATTGAGGAACTCCAGCTTTGTCATATATAATAGAGTAATCACTAGCTTCTAGATGTACAGTTCTACCTGATACTCCTATTGACCCATCTTGAATTTTAATTATTGAAAATTGTCTACTTACTACAGTATCTTCTACAGCTTCTTTTACTTGTATTGTAAAATCAAGTTCGCTTCCGTTATCAAAGTCAATTAAGTTATCTTGTTCTATTAACTTTGAATAAACTCCTGCTGTTCCTCCAGAAAAATCAGAGTCTGCACTTGTAGTAACCTCAGAGAACCCCGCCCCTGTAACTTTAAATCGAGGGTCAGTAAAGCCAAAAGCTGTAATTGTAAGCGTAATATTATTATATACAGGTTTTAAATTATTAGTACTACTTCGAACTTGCTGCGCTGGAGTTTGTCCATCATAGCGAATAAAAGCGACATTGGAGTCCACATTTATAGTTCGAGTAGGGGTAATATTCGGATCTAAAGTAAGGAAAGTTTTAAAGTTTCCTCCACTACTTAATTTTCCTAATAAAAAGTCTTGTCTAAAATTAGGTCTTAAATTATTTCTGTAGTGTTCACTGCCCGTTATTTCTGTAGTAGCTTTTGCTGTTAAAGAAGGCGCACCTAAAGAACTTGTAGTAGCATGATTAATTGTGATTGAAAAACTGCCCGAGACGTTTCCGGATGGAGGAGTATTCACTATAGAAACAATTTTCTTTTTATTGTCTACATCAAAACTTGCTCCAGGAACTCCTACAATACTAACAAAGTTTCCTACTTCAAAATCATGTTCTTTTGCAAAATTATAAGTTACTTGAGTATTATTATTAACTCTATTAACTGAAGTTATAGTATGAGTTTTGTATGTAAATATTCTATCAATATAAAGTGTTTGATTGTTTTGAATATAAGCAATTCGAGCAGCTTGATCTGGAGAAAACTTTATAATATCCGTTAAGCTATATTGAGTAGTAAAATTAGTTCCAAGTCCTACTACTTTTGAAGACTCGTTATCAATAGTAACCGTACCAGCTACCTGTTCCCAAATCGAAGGACTTCCTGAAATTAGTTCCTTGTTACTATCTAGAATAGAATCAAAATTATCATTGTGCGCTTGCTCAGTTGCTACGGTTTGATCATACCAGTAGTCTAAGTTTAATGTTTTATCATAAATTCTATTTATTAATTTTAACGATCCTCCTGCTTTGTAGTCATCATAGAATACAAAAGCAGCTGATTGTATTAAACCTAAATCTGCAGCCTCTGAGTTAGTAACCCAAGGATGGTTTGTTGAATCTGACTGGTATTTTGATAATATATCATAGTCTAATGCAATTCCTGATAGTGTTTGTGCTACTGGAGAAGTATCAGTGGGAGAGTAAAAAGAAGTAGGATTTTTTTCAAACTTTAAAAATTTACTTATTACTCCGTCTACAACTGTATTTGTTGTAAATGCTCGAGAGTCTACTACTCCTCCTTTTAATATTTCAAATTCTCTATCAAAGTTTCCGCCAAAGAAATCTTCAATTTCTGCTTCAGCTATTGCAGGCGCAGAAGATCGTCCTCTGTTATCTACAGCACGTACTTGAAAGGTATAATAACCATTAGGAACAGCTGTAAATTCATACGAAGTATTACTTGTTTGTATGATTTCTGGAAACCCAGGTATAGATGCTTGAATCTCATAGTGAGCAAGGTCAACTTGATTATCTGGCGGATCCCAATTCAGTAAAATTTCTTCTCCAGACCTTTCAAGATTTGGTAATCTTAAAACTCTTAATCCTTTAGGTGCTTTTACTTTTACTTTTCCTACTTCTGTAGGGAATAAAGGGTCGTCCACTACAGGACTAAAACTAGTTTCTATTGAATCAAACTTTTCTGGATAGTATCTACCTGCTGCAATAGTATATTGATTATCTTCATCTTGTATTATAGATAATATCTTATATTGCTTTAAAGAAGCCTCTGTAGGATTATTTGGATCATCTTTTAATGCCCATATTCTGCCTGCAAGAGCACTGTCTTTTTCGGCCTCAGTTAACTCATTAGCTTTAGTTACAATAATATTATTAGAATTTGCAGCAACCGTTGTTTCACACTCTACTTCTTTTATTCGAGTGTGTTCTGCTCTTGTTAGATTTAATAAAGTTCCAGAGGTATCTGCATAAGCATCATTTACATATTTATTATAATCTGCATCTGTCCAAGTGCTGGGAGAATTAACTGTAACTAAATTTCCTGCATTATCATACCATTGAGTTATAGCATCTCCTGCTTTATGCTCAGTGCTTCCAATGGTTGCATCTTCATTTAGTAATACAGAACTTTCTGACAAAAGTAAAGCTAAAAGATAGTTTGAGCCCGGGTCTGAAGAAAATCCGTCCCCACTTAAAGTATGGGCCATATCTCTATCAAGAGTTAGAGTTGTTTTTGTAGAAGAACTA
>Ga0115013_10000916_pt1 | contig 17446 bp, 14 predicted proteins | sample SouAtlMetagenome_2_FD_88686 | JGI IMG/M metagenome (GOLD analysis project Ga0115013, IMG submission 88686) | Marine eukaryotic phytoplankton communities from Atlantic Ocean - South Atlantic ANT15 Metagenome | ecosystem: Environmental > Aquatic > Marine > Oceanic | place: South Atlantic Ocean...
ACAATCTCGCCGGCGTATGGGCCTTTGGTGATGGTTGGTGCATTGCCTTTCCTGAGCTTGGTCATGCCGGCCTCATCAAAGCATCCAAGGCGCTCAAGGATCACTCTGTTACGGACAAGTGAAGCACGTTGGGTTTTGGCTCTCAGTGGCTCTACGGGGCCGACTTGGTCGTGTGAGAGGTCGATGATCTCACCGATATCAAAGCCGTTTGTATGGGCAGTCTGGAGCCAGTAACAGGCCTTGCGTAACCGGGGTGTGGCGGCTCGTTTTCCTTTGAGCGTGTCGAGCTTCGCGGGGTCAAGGATCGGGGTCAGGATGTCGACGAAATCTCCGAGGGCATAACCCTTCCATTCAGCCTCAGATGACGTCTGAGGGGCTTGTGAGGCCTGTTGATTGTCCTTGCAGCCGCAAAGAATCAAGAGTGTCAGGATCCAGTATTGGAGGCGCATCGGTGGTTACAATTTGATTTGGTCCAGTTCGGTGAGTTTGTTACCATTACAATTGAGCTCCTCTAAATTTGGCACCGGCGTCAGATCCAGTTGGGTGAGGTTGTTATCAGTGCAATTGAGCATCCTAACTTCTAATCCCTCAATCAACGGTATAGAATTAAACGGACCTCTTAGCCGTAGCTTTACGAATCGCCCCTCTGAGATCTCAGCATGCCAACGACAAAGGAAATCGAGCGTTCCTTCGTTGTCCTGGCCCAGTTCCTCAGCCCATGCACAAACCAGACGGTAGTCCGGATCGTGGAGCTCATGATCGCCTATACGATGAAGCGTGCTGAGCTTATTACTAGCCTCGATATTCGTCAAAGAACGAGAAACCATCTCTGACAAAACCGGAATCTCAGTCCCGTCTGGTCTTGTCAGCGCACGACTAGGGCTAACCTCGATCTCACGCTTTGGGTCTGTGTTAGAATGTTCTGAATCATCTTTTCCCATCACTCAACTTGTTAGCAGTGTTGCTTCCGCACCAACTAAGAACCATCCAGGTTGGCGAGCTACAAGGAGAATGTGGGAAGCGCGGTCATGACGAGTCAGCTTCTAGCCAAGAGATTTCAATCGTTCAAATTTGTCAAATTACGATAGGGAAGCGCTGGTTGACGGAAATCACCTCCAAGATCCGGCTCACTGCTAGGAATTTGCTTCTGGCGGGAGGGCCTTGAAGCCGCCCTTGGACCGGAGCTGCGGGGGGGGAGAAAGGGGGTTGGTGGTGAAAAGGGGCGGCCTATATTAGTGGGGGAGAGCTACTCATAAAACCATCGTAGTTCTGTTAGCCTACCATCAATTCCCGAAGGGGCCCCTCGAGGTCGAGATCCTTAAGGTTTGAATCCAGCTGGCCAAAGGAGTTGGAAGTTTTCATTCCCGCGGCTTGCATTAAGGAAAGGTAAAAGTTCCCTACCGTTCGGTGGCCTTTGCTACCATATTTGGGATACTCGAGGTAACGCCCCGCCTTAAGCTTCTTGCCCATTCCGCCCAACAGAACGACTGGCCAGTCATGACCGGCGCAGTGATGGTCGCCTGATGAGCACGACATGTAGACGATCATTGTGTTGTCGAGCATCGTGCCATTCCCTTCCGGAATATCGGCGAACTTTTTCGCCATTTTTGCGATTTGCTTTAAGTGCAGCTTTTCGATTTCCATACGGGCTTGATGACCAGTCCAGCCGTTTGAAGCCTTGTTATCTTGGAGGTGACCCAAGGCATGAACGGAATTTGAGAGTCCTAGTTCGGAATACTTTACGCCCAGGGTGTCCGGACGCAGCGTGACCACGTTTGTTAGGCCAGCTATCAAGGCGGCAGATGCAATTTCAAAGTGCGATTCGATTCGCCCGGAAGGAGCAGTGGAATCAAAGCGGTCCGTCGATTCTGGAGCGTATTTTTTGATGCGCTCCGTGAGTGCAGCTTTCTTCTCTTCAATCTTTCTTAGTGAATCGAATGAATCCATATATTGAGCAAATCGTTCTTTGTCGTCTCCGGATAATTGCTGCTCAACGCGTCGGGCATCCTCGGTCAGGAAATCCATCAGGTTTCCGTTCAATGCGATTTTCTTTTCCAGTTCTCTAGGGCTTGCAACGGCGGCTCCGAAGAGTTCGAAAAAGGCTTTGCTAGGAGAACCTTGATAAGCAACAGGCTTGGCGGCGCCGTAGGCAGAGAGGTTCGGATAGCAATAAGAGTCTTCGGGTTTCCATCCTGCCGATTCGAGTAGTTGACCGCTCATTGCCATGCCATACATCGGGTATGGACCGGTGGATAGATGTTGACCGAGTAGGCAGTCCAAAGTTGGGGCAATGGCTACTTTTTCCGAATCGTGAAGCGAAAGAGTTCCAAACCCCTTGGTATGGTTTCCCCGAAAGCCCACTCCGGACAAGCTTTGGATGATCGTCAAACGGTCCTTGAATGTTTCCAAGGCAGCTAGTTTTTCTGGAAGCTTATGATCTGCCAAGGCGACATCTACGAGAGGTCCTTCTCGTCGCCCCCGATTCCCCAGTTTCTTATGATCATCTGGATTAACGAAGTGATTTTCGAGGCCCTTGGGTACGAGGTTGAACTTGTCGATTCCGGAGGATTTCACGACGAAGACGAAACGCTTAGGCAAGGTGGATTCGTTCCCTTCTCGATGGGCCCGGAGGGATTGGAAGAATGGGGTCAGAGCCAGAGCACTTCCGCCACGAGAAAGCTTCCGAAAAAATTGACGTCTTTTGTAGATCATAAAGAAGGAAAGGTTATCGTCTGTAGAGGAAAGAATCGGAACTTAGTAATGAGATGACGAGCGCTTTAAAGCTTCCGCCATTATTCAGATACGCTTCTTCTGCTTCGATCAAGGTTTTTGAATCGCTCAGCATCTCATTGCGACCCATGAAATACCGGAATAAATGCCGAATGAAGGACTGACGAGCCCGGTCCGAACGTCCCAGACGTTGCATCATGTCGACTGCATTCTTTATTTTTCCATCGATCTTGGGATCACCCGAAAAGGCAATTTCTCCGGAGGCGTCGATCTTGCGGTGCTTTAGTTTTCCCTCCTTAAGCTTGCGGTCGAACTGGTTATCGCGCCGCATGTAGATTTCACCGTTCTCGTCGAAGTAGTGATGAGTTCGATAGCGGCCCCAGTCATCAAAGATTTCAAACGCTTCGCCGAGCGGATTCATTTTGCGGTGGCACTTCCAGCACCTTTCGCTGCGCAGCGGCTCCATCCGTTCCCTGAGTGTCTTGTGAGGATCGGTTGGCACTGCCGCATCGACGTCTGGCGGAACGTCCCCAAGCACTCCGGCCAATAAACGTTCGTATATCCAGATCCCCCGATGAATGGGATCATTGCCCTCATTGAGTGAATAAGCTGTCAACCACGCCGGATGCGTCAGTAGACCCGCCCGTTCCTCCTGGGGCATCTTCAAGGGTTGTTCAATAGGCCAATCCCATTTTTGTTCGTCGTGGCGACCGTTGCTTGGCAAATTGTAGGGCTCAATATAAAGGAGGTCTGCAATGCCTCGCCCCTTTTTGGAGAAAGGAAAATTAGGGTGACGATGTAATCCCCTTTTTAGGGTCGCCTTGTACATAGCAACCGTTAGTTCGGCATCTTTTCGGGCAGCAAGCAGCGCTTCTTCGGCCTTTTCTGGCATATCCTTAAAATTGAAATCCCGCTTGATCTGATTTCTCTTTAATTCAACACGGGCTTCGACAAATCCCGGATTCATGATCTCGGCTACCTTTTTCTTGTAATGCTCGCGGGCATAATTGTTGTCACCCGGATGTGCGACGAAGTATTCATTTGTAGTCAACAGCTCGGCGATAACATCCTTGTCTTTCTCTAACGTATGCTCAATGAGCATCCGGGCATCATGGATGAGCATGTCTGTGTTCCACTGGTTAATCTTTTCCGCTCTCTGACGATCGTTATCCTTGAAGACTGTTCCGGCCCGGTGAAAGCCAAAGAACTCGTCAAAGAACCGCATGATCCGAGGTAGATCTTTCCGGTTCCAATGCCCCGTTAAGAGTTGTTCGTTCAGTATTTTCCGAGTGAGTTGGGCCACGTCTCCCTTGGTTTTCAGCTGATCCTTTTGCAGAGCTTCCCGAATGAGCCGATGGTTGTCCGGTCTGTGATCTGTTAAGGCATAAGCGATCGCATGAGCCAACTCTTCCGGAGATAAATGCCGGCGTCCGTGCTCATCCACCTCACCCATGCCGAATTCCATCCGATAGATTGATTCAGGACTCAGAAACATTGCTTTGATCGTTGTTTTGACCCCCTCCAACTTGCCACCTATCTTGATGCTACGTTTGAGAAAAGTTAGGTATTTTTCCTGCTCCTCGTTGCTAGGGTAGCGTCCGAGCACTCTGCTATGCTCGCGCCGGATCACCTCGACAAGGTCCTGTCCCTCAGGGATTGGCTTATCATCGGAAAAATCCGAAAAGTCACCCCGTTTTTCGCGGTCTGCAATAAAGGAATCGGCAACGATCATAGTCATTTGAACCGTGCTTTGGTCCGCTATCGATAGCGCGGCGTAATCGCGGATCCCACGCTCTGAGGTGACGTAACTGAAGGGGCTCTTGGCCTTGCCAAAGCCTTTGTGGGCAAAAATCTCCGTATTGAACCGCCAGAGCCGCGAAGGTGAAAAAGGAGGAGTTTTGATTTCACCCGAGAAAAGTTTTTCGTGGTTTACCCAGTTGCCGTATTCGGGAGCGAGTAACTTTTTGCGATAGTTTTCGCCTGAACCGGCCGTTAGCAATTGCCGGTCGATCCACTCGATCACCGCATTGCGTTTCGAATCAGTCGGCTGGGCTTCCTCGTCCGTCGGAGGCATATCTCTGGCTGTTAATTGAGCAAGAATCTCAAGCCAAAATTCGGAAGTCTCGGCCTTTGCGAAGTCGACCTTTGCATCGTGAAGAGTCAGTTTTCCCTTTTGTTTTTCCTTCCCGTGGCAACGAATGCAGTTCTCCTTCAGGAAAGGTCTGATCATTTCGTTGAAGCCGGAGGGGGGGGCGGCATTTGCCGAAAAGACCGACGGAAGCAGGACCGCAATTGCCAGAATCCAGATGGAGCTTATTCCTGTGCCGTTCGCCTTGATGGTCATGTTAGCGCTGTGGTGGAAGAGGGGCGTTGGTTCTCGGTTTCATCTTTCAAGTGGGATAAGTCACGAATCTTTCAAGTGGGATAGGTCACGATTTTTTCGGCTTATTCCAAATAAACGTGCTCCTACTTACTACAATTTCTCTGAAGTTCTTCCAACACATACTTCCTGATTGAAGGGAAATCTTCGCAACTTCTTCATCGGTTAATTTTACATGATTGCTAGGACTGCTACAGCTCTCGAAGACGCTTTTCTCGATGCTAGTGACGCCCTCAGGGATCAAAGATACGGGGATCAAAGAAACTCCCTAAGGCTTCTCCGTTATCAGCTTAACAGGTCTGCCTGCGAGCGTGTCACCCCAACCCTTTGCGTTAGCTTCGCGGTAGATGGTCGGTGAAGATTCTTTGAAAGCGTCATTTCCAATTTTGGGAGCATCCCCAAGGAAAGTTATAGCGGTCAGGCTACGGCACCCAACGAAGGCCAGTTTATCAATGCTGGTGACGCTATCAGGGATTGTGATGCTTATCAGGCTGGTGCAGTTAGCGAAGGCATAAACCCAGATACTGGTGATACTATTAGGAATTGTGATGCTCGTCAGGCTTCTGCATCCTTCAAAGGCGCTTCGCCCGATGCTGGTGACGCCATAAGGAATCTTGATGCTTGTCAGAATTTTGCAGTGGGCGAAGGCAAAATGCCCGATACTGGTGACGTCATCAGGTATTGTGATACTCGTCAGGTTGGTGCATTCGGAGAAGGCGCTATCCCCGATGCTGGTGACGCTATCAGGAATCGTAACACTCCTCAGGTTGGTGCATTCGGAGAAGGTAGCCCCCCCGATGCTGGATACGCTATCAGGAATCGTAATACTCGTTAGGCTAGTGCAGTTGGAGAAGGCATACCGCCCGATGCTACGGACACTATCAGGAATCGTGATACTCGTTAGGCTGCTACAGCCATTAAAGGCAACATCCCCGATGCTGGTAACGCTGTCAGGAATCGTGATACTCGTTAGGCTGGTGCAGTCTTTGAACCCCCCAATGCTGGTGACACCATTACCAATCTTGATGCTCGTCAGGCTTTGGCAATCACCGAAGGCATCCTCCCCGATGCTGGTAACGCTGTCGGGGATCGTGATGCTCGTCAGGCCCTTGCAGTTTTGGAAGGCAGCATACCCGATGCTGGTGACGCTATTAGGAATAGTGATACTCTTCAGGCTGGTGCAGTCGTAGAAGGCCTGATTCCCGATGCTGGTGACGCTGTCAGGAATCGTAAAGCTCGTTAGCTTATCGCACATAAAGAAGGCAAAACCCCCTATGCTGGTGACGCTATTAGGAATAGTGATGCTCTTCAGGTTGTTGCAGCCGACGAAGGCCTGATTGCCGATAGTTGTAACAGATTTCCCTTCAATTTTTTCAGGAATCACCAGTTCTCCTGACGCGTCTTCGGCGCAGCCAGTGATAGTTACCGCATCACCTTCGACCTCATACTTTAAATTGGGTTTAACAGATACTGATTTTGGTGGTTTAGTCTCAGAAGCAGTTTCTTCAGGAGAATCTTTAGAGGGAGCTACGTTACTTTTTTCTCCATCACATCCGATGAGGAAACTAAAGGCCAAAAGAGGAATCAAATGCTTCATACTTAGAAAAATTACTAAGCTGATCCTTTTCTAACAATTATAATCCTGACTGGATTTATAACGCCAAGAAGAGAATACGACTTAACTGTTTATGCGTGCTACAGGCCGGCTTTGTGTCACTTAGATTTCTGAACCACCAATCCCCCTAAGCCGTATCCCCCAATCAGGAAAGGGGTGAATCAGCCCCCGCACCTTTCTGAAGACGAAGTTGGCAACAACACGCATCCCTGAATCCCCGCAGCCCTTCGCAGTGCTTCGCTGAATCTGAGTTAACGGCCCATGTATTCGTGAACCCCTCTTGCTGGAACAGGAGGTCGATTTGCCGTTGCGTTATCTTTGCACCCTTCCTCTGGTTCAGTGTCAGTGGCATCATCTCAAGGTTGTAGATCTTGTTGTCTAATTCGGGACAGACTGACCTTGGTATGATGTGATCACCAGTCACGATCTCGCCGGCGTATGGGCCTTTGGTGATGGTCGGCGCGTTGCCTTTACGTAGTTTAGCGAGGCCGGCCTCATCGAAGCAGCCAAGGCGTTCAAGGATCAACCGATTCCGGATAAGGGATGCGCGTTGGACTTTGGCTCTCAGTGGCTCTTACAATCCCCTTCGGTAGTTTTACTGGAATTCTACTCGTCTGCGGTAGCGCTGATCAGGTAGGTCGAGGCCAGGTAGCTCCTCTCGAACCAGGCTGTCTCTCTGCGCCCGATCGAGAGACCGGGGGCACAGACGAACAGGCAGCGGTCACTCTTTTCCCAGTCCCAAATCACTTTGCCCTTCTCGGAAAACGACAGCGTCACCGGGACCACCGCCTTGTTCGGGATGTCGCAGTGGAGGGCCAGGCTCACGACTTTTCCGGAATACGAATCCGCCACCTCGAGGACGAGGAGGTCATCGGCGGCGTGCGCGATGGCGACGATGCAGACCCAGTGGCCGGCGATTTTATGCCAGCGCGTCTCACCGTCACTCTCCTCCACCGGTTTCGAGCAACGGATGTCGAGGAGCGGGTGGAAACCGGACGCGATCGATTTCGCAATGCTTGCCCGGATCCTTTCTAGAAATGCCGTCGGTGATTCACCGGGTTTCCTCAAAATGTGCTCGCCCGACACCGCGGATTGGCCAGATGACTTCCTCGATTGGTTGACCATCTTCAACAGGTCTTGATCCGTGACGCCGTCGCCGTTGGAGTATGCCGTTTCGGGTTTATGCTCGTAGATCGAGGGAACATTTCCGAAGGTCTCGGCGAAGAACCTCACCTTGTCGGCAGACGTGTCCCCCTCGAGTGATTCGAGCGCCTGCTTGTTCCCGGATCGGAGTAGGCTGTTGACGTAGGCGCAGGGTCCGCAGGCGTTTTTCCCGATTGCTTTCTGGTGGATTACCTCCACCTCTTTCGCCTGGGCCCGTGGGGACAGGGCGATGCTTAGCAGAGCGGCGAGAGTGCAAAGGAAGGCGCTGTCCATGGGGAAAGGATGGTGCCCGCGTCGTTGCCTGTCACGTCGTATATCGCGCGAGCTACCTTATTCAACCGTTTTTCGACACCTCCAAGATCCGGCTCACTGCTAGGAATTTGCTTCTGGCGGGAGGGCCGTGAAGAACGAATTTGGGCGGAATACATGAGGGAGAAAGGAAGGTGCTTTCTCGCAAAGGAAACTCCTAACAGCCAAACCCTTTAGATTTCAATTATCCCCACATCATTCTTTAAGCCGCCTCGCTGAATCGCGAGAGCGTAGCTCTATGACTCCATTAGTTATAATAGCAGCGATTGTCGCGAGATTGACCAGCTCCCAAACATCTCGCCCTAAATGAAGGGGTAGAAGAGGATTATAGACGACGGCTAGTATCCCCCAGACCCAATAAAGCTCGCGCTTTGTAATTGTGTGCCACGATTCAGGAACTAGGATTCAGGGATCATGAAAAACGAAACGATGACATCAACTGATCAAATTATTGCGTGGGTCATATGGGGAGCTATCCTGATCGGCCTCTTCGTCTTGCAGTTCTTTATCGGTGGAGGAATTCCGACTGGAGACCAGATGGAAAATCCTCCGACTGTGATGTCTTTGATCTGTATCGCAGGTGTCGCGATTGGAACGCTGATCCGCTGGCTCGTGATCCCCAAGCTGAATGGTTATCAAAACCTTTTGCGAGCGATGTTAGTCGGCCTCGCCTTATGTGAAGGCAGTGGGATCCAGCAGATCTTTCTGTTGGGAAAAGAGTATCCCGATACACAGAAACTGATCTTTGTCTTGGCGGTGCTTGGGGTGGTGCAGTTCGCGCCGACGTATTTTAAGAAAGCCTAATGAAGCGTTTTCATGATGCACAAGCCCTACCACATGCAGGCGACGAGGAGGAGGGCGGGGAGGCAGGAGAGGAGCGTTCCACCGATGAAGTTGATGCCCGCTGCTCTAATATTTTCCTTCATAGTAGTTATTAAGACATTCTAATGCTTCATCCGAAGTCATAGCGAGGCCAAGCTTTTGTTCGGAGGACATTTCATCAAGAGCCGCAGCGTATTGGTAGACAAACCTTGTAGCGTGCTGAGCTTGTTACTGGCCTCGATATTCGTCAAAGAACGAGAAACCATCTCCGACAAAACCGGAATCTCAGTCCCGTCTGGTCTTGTCAGCGCACGACTATGGCTCACCTCGATCTCACGCTTTGGGTTTGTGTTAGAATGTTCTGAATCATCTTTTTCCATCACTCAACTTGTTAGTAGTGTAACTTCCGCACCAACTAAGAACCATCCAGGGCGGCGACAGCGGCCATAGCGGTCATCCAGCGAATCACGTTTTTACATACTTTGGTATGGTTTCATATTTTGTAGTTTGTCCTCAAATCGGGTGATGCGCCACATTTTTTAAGCTCACTTAACCGTTGCCCTGTAGTTGTGGATCTTGCCGTTGAATTTGTTCGGGACCTTGTATTTTCCAACCGGATCCTTGAAGTCTTCGCCCAGATAAAGGCCAATGGCTGGCTGACCGCGGAACAGCCCGGGTGATTCGCATCGGGCTACTTCCTTCTCTCCGACCGAGAGGGTGAGCGTCTTGTCGTCAAGGGCAGCCGATAGGGTTACGCGTCCTTGGACTTTTTTCTTGGCCGTCAGTTCGGTCAGTTCCCCACCGTTCCGCATGCAAAAGGCGGGCTTCCCCTTGTTGAAGTAGAGGGCGTATCCAAAGTTCACCCCACCATGAGAGAGCACCACCCCTTTGGGCTTCGCATGCTCGACCTCGGCGGTAATGGTGAAGGAGCGGCCCTTGACTTGCGGCGGATTGGGCAAAGCCTTGGCGTTCGATGCAGATTTGTTCTTGGGGTAGACTCGGGCCCGCCTGGCCCAAACGTCCCACTGCCCGGCCATCTTTTTGGTCTTGTCCGGATGGGTGGCCGCGAGGTTGTTGATCTCAATACGGTCCTTCTCTATGTCGTAGAGTTCCCAGCGCGAAGGCACGACTCCGTGGGTGGCGGATACACCGCGCCCGACCAGCTTCCATTTCCCATCGCGTACGAAGGCGTTGTTCTCATGCTCCACGAAAAACGGTTTCCCGCGGTTCAATGGCTTCCCCGAGAAAGCGGGCCGCAGCGACAGGCCGTCAATGGGCAGGATGTCGTTGCCTTTGTACGTTTTGGGGTAGTCGGCTCCCGCGAGGTCGAGGATGGTGGGCATGACGTCGATCAACTGAGCCGGTTCCCGGTACCAATCCTTTTTAGGCTTTATGCCCTTGGGCCAATGCATGAAGAAGGGGGTGGCGGCTCCTCCCTCGTGGACGAAGTGCTTGTAGAGACGGAAGGGCGTGTTGCTGGCGTTGGCCCAGGCCTCCCCGTAGCTGTTGGCATGCTCCAAGTTTCGCTTTTCGACGTCGTAGAAGTTGCCCCGTCCGAGCATGCCCCCTTCCTGGCAACCTCCATTGTCAGCGAGAAAGAAGATCAGCGTGTCGTCGAAGGTCTTCGATTCCTTGAGGTGGGCCACGAGCTTGCCTACGTTCTGGTCCACCCGGTCGATCATGGCTGCGTAGACCGCCATCTTGAGGTCCATTTCATTCTGCTTTTTCTCATCCAACGAATCCCAATCCGGAATACCCGGGGTGCGGGGAGAAAGAGCCCAGTCCGGGCTGATTAATCCGGATTCGATTTGTCTCTTGAGGCGTTGCTCCCTGAGCTTGTCCCAACCGAGCTTGTATTTTCCGCGGTACTTGGCGACATCATCCTCGAAGGCCTGCAAGGGCCAGTGGGGGGCGGTATAGGCAAGATAAAGAAAGGAAGGGCGCTTCCTGCCCGCCTGCTCCTCTTTGAGAAAACGGATGGCGTAATCGGTGAACGCGTCGGTGGTGTAGAAGGCCTCGTTTGTCGTGCTTTTCGGATCGGACAATTGCTCGTTCCCGAGGGTAATGTCACGCGGACTGATGGGGTGAAAGAAGCGGGTGGCTCCGGAAATGCAGCCATAGAATTTTTCAAATCCCCGTTGCAGGGGCCAACGGTCTCTCGCGTTGTTTCCCAAGTGCCACTTGCCAGCCATGAGAGTCGCGTAGTCATGACCCTCCAAAGCTTCCGCTATCGTTACGCAGCTGCGGTTGAGGTAGCCTTGGTAGGCGGGAGGTCTTCCTTCCCCCCGGCTGCTCCCAGGGGGTTGGGTCATGTGCCCGATCCCGACCTCGTGAGGATGGAGTCCAGTCATCAGGGTGGCCCGGGTTGGGCAGCATCTTCCGCTGTTGTAGAACTGGGAAAAGCGCACGCCCCCCTTGGCCAGAGCGTCGAGGTTGGGGGTGTCGATTTCACCGCCATGATAACCGAGGTCGGAAAAACCCATGTCGTCTACCATGATAAGGATGACGTTAGGCCGCTCGGCGGCTTGGGCGCTATACGACCCGAAGGTCCAAACCAGTGAAAGGAAGAGCAGGCTTGTAATATTTTTCATGAGGGTGTTGAGAGCCGTTGGTATCTAAAGCTCAATCTTTGGGGAGTCAGTAACTTATTGCTTACTTTTCTGAATTTTGCGGTAGAGAAAAGAGTCGCTCGTTAGGAGTGAGACGATGAGAGCCTGTAGATTGCCTTTTCAAAAAGAGGTGTCTCCATCCCTTTTCGGAAGACCTCTGGTCAAAGCGATGATCGTTTTGCCACGGGCAGGATGCACTGCGACAGTCCTGCCCACTACGATTGCATGCTCAACTTGAGCCTGTAGGCCATCCACCATCACAGCTGCATCGTCAGCCAGACGAATGGTTTTGCTGAACGACTTTCCTTGATAGTCTTCTGCCTTCGACGACGATCGAAGTGCCGTCACAGTATTGGCATCATCTAGTCGTCTCATTTTTTGATTTGGTTAGTTTTTGGTTCAAGTATTTTGGTTTGGAATCGGGTGTTCGATGAAAAGCCCCTAGATCATAGAGAGTTAGGGGTTTACGCCTTTTCAGAAAGGAGTGTTGAAAATTGCTCCGAAATGTCGCTAAATGCGGGTTTTAGCGGGCTCTATTGCGGGAAGTGTCGCGGGAAAAATTCCAACTCCCTCTGATTCGTGTTCAAAAAGAGGCGTGTAATTCTCAGCATCAGGTAAGTGTCACGGCTGGCAGGAATTTACTTTTGGAGGAAAGGTCGCGGAAACTCGGGTTTGGCGGAATACATGGGGGAGAAAGGGGGTGAACGTATCAACGTTTGATGGACCAACGGTAGAATCGCCGGGATCCAAGAGGAGGTCCAAAGGTTTGGCCGTCATCCACCAGAGTTGCAGTTCCGCTCTGGGAGTAGCTAAGTCGGGCATCGGGAACGAGATTCCAGCTCTCGAAGTCATTTGTTACTTCCACTTGGAGCGGTCGCTTGGAGGCGGCGTTGGAGGGGACCGTCCACTGCAACTGAACCTCGGGAGGATTGGAGGAAGAGTCGTGGCTAATTAGAGGTGTTGTCCCAAGTAGGGAGAGAGCGGCCGGAATGTTTAGCTGTCCGAAACCATGGTAGAGATCAAATCCGCGAGTGTCGCGATTGTCTCCCACCATGTCGTCCGCGGCAGCAGAGAGAATCTGCTCGATGGTCTCGTGGCTAAGATTGGGATTCATCGAGAGGAGGAGGCAGGCGGCTCCAGCTACTTGCGGCGCGGCATAGGAAGTTCCCCAAAACCAACGGCGATCGCCGTTGAAGTTAGAACTCACAATGTTGGTGCCAAAGCTTCCCCCTGACGATCCAATGCCACCTGGGGCGACCAAATCGATATCATTTCCGTAGTTGCTGAAGGTCGAAAGCGTTCCGTTTCTCTGCGTTGCGCCCACCGTAATGCAGCGGGAGTATCGTCCAGGAAACCGGATGGTATTTTCTCCGTCATTGTGAGTAATGGTGATAAAGATGACACCTGAATCGATGGCGTAATCGATGGCATTCTGCAGGGTCGTTGAGTCGGTTTGCCCTCCGGATGAGAGGTTGATCACATGAGCTCCGCGGTTGGTTGCCCACCGAATTCCCGCGGCCCAATCCGAGTAAAATCCCAAGTTCTGGTCGTCTAGGACTTTGACCGGAAGGATGCGGCAGTTCCAATCGACACCTGCCGAGTCGACGCCATTGTTACCACGTCCGGCGGCAACTGCAGCGACGGCCGAACCGTGGCCATGATCGTCGTTGGGGTCGAAGTCGTTGTTTACGAAATCGTAACCCGGGGCCATCCGTCCTGAGAAGTCGGGGAGGTCACGATTGATTCCCGTATCAAGGACAGCGAGGACAACCGTGGAAGTCCCCGTAGTCGTCTCCCAAGCCTCCGGAGTTCCTACGATAGGAAGATGCCATTGCGAAGAGAAGTCCGGATCGTTTGGAGTTACCGCGCCTCCCGAGCCGATTCCGTCATATTCCACGTATGCGACCGCGGGGTGGGCAGCGAGACGCTTCCGAAGCGTCTCGGGGTCTTGCCGGGGAGTAAGATCAATGATGAAGAAGGGAGGGTTCGCGGGCGCCTGTAGGCCGAACGCCTTGCCGAAAGCCGAGGAATACCGGTCGGTGGAGGAGGTGACCTGCACATCCTCGGCAAATTCGATCGCGTCGATAGTGCTACCGGGATTCAGGGCAAAAAGGAGGCGGAATGGGTGGATTCCGTCGTGGGGTTGAAGAAGGGTCGGACCGCTCTTGGCGAGATCGGAGGCCGAGAGTAATTGTAGGGGGCGCGAAGCAGTTTCAGGAGAAGCAATAGAGAAAGAATCCTCATCCGCCCGGGAGGACAACGTGGGAGTCAACATTACTGCGCCTCTCAGAAATGCGTTTAGGAGCAGGCGTTTCATAACAACTCAAATACAGCGCACATGTTGGCGACCGACCTGCCAAACAGCAAGTTCCCTGTGTGCTATTGCTAGGAAATTTTTTCTGGCGGAAAGTCCGTGGAAATTAGGGTTGGGCGAAATACATGGGGGGAGAAAGGGGGTTGGGCGCGGAGGCCAGATGGAAACGGTTTCCCCCTCGTCGGTCTTCAGCACCCTCCGTGGGCTGCAATGTATCTGTTTTAATATTGAAAAAAACTTCAATGAGCTTCGGCGGGTCTATTGGGTCAACCACTCCAAGTTGAAGCGAGCCAGAGTGATATTGGCATAAGCCCAGTCACGGTTACGTTTGATTTTTGGAGTAGTTTCTCCACTTTCATAAAAGCAAAGTATCGTTCCGTCCGCCAAGACAGCGAGGTCGCTATAGGCACTGGGACCGTCTTCCAGCAACTTTTGCACGGGCCAAGTAAGTCCACCGTCTCGGCTTAGTTTGATCGTGACATTGTGGCGATCTGAGTGCTTGCGCTTGGTTGTGTGCGGGTTGGAGAACAGCAGAACAGGGCCTGTTATTCCATCACTGCCCGGATGAGCGACCATTCCCGCCATACAGCCTGGTTCTAGCAAGTCTTCTACGAGGTGCGGCTTTGACCAGTCAGTGGCGCCATTTTCACTGTAGCTTGCGAGACGACGTTGATTCGAACTGCGCGAAGTCATGAGCACCCGGCCATCGGCTAACTGAGCGACATTTGGTTCTCCACCTTTCCGAATTGCTAAGTCTCCCGCTTTCCAGGTGACTCCCTGGTCATCGCTAAAAATAAGCCCGGCGGCTTTTCGCAAAGGTGCATTTTTTTCGTAAGTAGCCAGCCAAAAAGGTACGATCAGGCGGCCATTATTGAGCTCAATGGCATGCCCCGGTCCGGAAGCAATGACTTGCCAGTCTAACTCGCTGCGTAACTGATCCAGCGCATAGGTAATTTCAATCGGATCACTCCAGCTGAGACCGTCGTCTTTGCTCACCATGTAAAATGCTCGAGCATATTCCACGCAGTAAACCATATGAACGAGGCCGTCTTTGCCAGCGATGGCCATTGGATTGTTCACCGTCTGTTCTTTTGGCCCCCCCATGTTTTTGCCTAGTTTGCTCTTCGGCATATGAGGATTCCTAGGAAGTCTGGGGCCCATATGAGCCACGTGCTGGGCCATCGAAAAGGTCTTTCCGCCATCGGTGCTGCGGCGCAGATGGATTTCGATTTCACCCCGGTCGGCTTCCCTCAATTTTCTCGCCTCACAGTAGGCCAGGATAGTATCTTTAGCCGTGACGACGATTCCCGGAATACGATAGAGGGAGTAGCCGTTTGTTTTTTCCTCAAACAGCACTTGTTTATCGAGGAGCGGTTCTTCGCCTGCCTGCAATGAGTTTTGGAAATCACCTAAGACGAATCCGAGTAAACAAAGCGCCCTGACAGAGTTACATAGGTTAAGAAAGCGATTTCGGTGCATGAACCAATGATCGTGAGGGTATTCGGCTTGGGTGAGTCGGAAAAGAAAAATCGGGGGTCCCCCAAAATAACCACAGACTGCGAGGAATTTTCCCTTGGCGGGAAGATCACGGAAATCCGGGTTGGGCGGAATACATGGGGGAGAAAGGGGTTTGATAGCGGAGAGCCCAGCATGACGCTTATTTCCAACCCTTTCCCTAAATATAGAGGATCCCCCGTTCCCGGCACCTAGTGAAAAAATCAAACCTGCTCCCGTCAGGGGTTCATGAAACACGCCTCTCGCTCCACCCGTCTATCGAGAGATTGAACTCAGGCACTCACGTTCCGGCAATCTGATCGTCAACTCTCCGGGACAGCTCGCTTCTTTTTGATGAGAAGACGAACGACAAATGTCATCAGGACCAGCACGAGAACTACTGCTACGACGGGCACAATCACTGCCAGAACCGAACACGCCACTGCGCCTCCAGCCTCCGCAGTGCTTACAACCGGGTTCGCCACTCCTCCGGTGGTAGTGGAAGAAGCAGCCCGAGTCAGCACGGAGCCGATCTGAATTGTTCCCGCCATTCCCCCGCCACCGATTACCGCGAGCATCCACTGCAGCGCAGGGCTGACGTCTTCGATCTGGCCAATACTAGCAGCAGATACGATCACGCCGGCAACAACTGCTGCGGGAGTCGCCACACTGTCGAGTAGGTTATCAACCCAGGGGATGTAGTAAGCACCGATCTCGAGGAGCGTTGCCGCTGCAAAGGCAATCAGGACCCATGTTTTGGATATCCAGACCCACGACTCTCCCAATTCAATCAGCCCTGCTCGGGACGCAATACTCATCGCAAGGAGGGGAACAAACACTCTAAATCCACAAGCCGCGGACAAAGCCAAGCCGAGACTCAGGGCTGTGATGAGATTCCAAAAATCCATATAGAAGTAGTTTGTTTGATTAATGTGCCCGTTCCGAATGGAAGCTCTTGATGAGCTTCCTTCGGGGAGAGTAATCCCGATTTTTTCTCCCAAAAAGCGCAATTGTAAGCGGACATTTCTCCCATCTAAGCACACTAGACTCTATCTCAAATTTTCTGCCGTTACAAAATCTGCTCTTTTTGGAGTCGGCTTGCAAATCCGCCAGACAATGGATTCCTCGCTGGCGGCATTGCCACGCAATTATCCGTTGGCCTGACCGGGCTTGCTGACTGCTAGGAATTTGCTTTTGGCGGGAAGTTCGTGGAAAAGAGGGTTGGGCGGAATACACGAGGCCTAGGATGGCCCGTATTCCACGCGGTAGGTCGGAACCGGTGCTTGGGGCATTCTACTTAGCCATACTCGCATGGGTCTCCCGCTCGTTCTTTCAGCCGAAAATTAGAAGGAATGCCTACCCTACTTGCCGTCCTTGAGCTTCTTAAATTCCTCACTTCCTTCAATACGCCCCTCGGCGCGAGCCGTCACTTCGTCCTTCCACGATTCCAACGCCTTAAGAAATTCTGGCGAATTGGGCGCCTTGGAAGCCGCTATCAAAGTCTCCATCGTCGCCATATCATCCATGAGCTCTCTCCAAAAGCCTGCCATTTTCAACCTCTCCGGAACCTCTTCTCCATTGAGATCTTCCAACTCCTTTACTTCATCATCAATCGTGTCCCACGGGAAATCCTGTTTCTCAAGAATGGTAATAATACGGTCGCCGATCGATGGCCATTCATTCTCCTCCTCATCATACGGCGGATACCAGCGCACCCCATAGCGCGACGAATTTAATTTCTCTTCAATTTCACGAGCCAATGATTCCACCTCATCGGGAACTGGTATCCCTTGCTGGCTACTCATGATGAAAATCGCCCGAAGTTGATTCCAACGGGAAATCCAGGTGCTGAATTTTTTGGGATCTCTTCCTTCGTTCTTAAACAGCTCATCCGGAAAGTCAGGAGCGTCGAGCTCGATTCGGCCGAAATCCAAAAACTTGGTCATCGCCTGATAATTCAACACCTGCTGGGCAAACTCCATAATCAGCTTTTCTTTTCGCTTCCCATC
>Ga0115013_10000917_pt1 | contig 17445 bp, 13 predicted proteins | sample SouAtlMetagenome_2_FD_88686 | JGI IMG/M metagenome (GOLD analysis project Ga0115013, IMG submission 88686) | Marine eukaryotic phytoplankton communities from Atlantic Ocean - South Atlantic ANT15 Metagenome | ecosystem: Environmental > Aquatic > Marine > Oceanic | place: South Atlantic Ocean...
AATTTCTGAAAATTTTCAAATGAGAAATACTAATAAGACAATAGATGAATCGTTTAATAATCTGTTAATTGTTAAAGAAATTGTTGAAAATAGCGGTAAAGAATTAGTTGTTTACTTGTCTATGTGTTTTGGAAATCCCTACGGAGATATATGGAGTTTAAATATTATTGACCAATGGGTTTCTAAGCTCATAGATTCTGGAATCCGATTAATATCTTTAAGTGATACTATTGGGTCAGCTAACCCAAAATTGATAAATGAAGTTTTTACTTTTTTTTCAGTCAAATACCCTTATGTTGAATTTGGGCTTCATTTACATACCAATCCAAATAAGTGGAAAGAGAAGGTTGATGCTTCATTAAATTCAGGATGCATGCGTTTAGACGGTGCTATTCAGGGTTATGGAGGATGTCCTATGGCTACAGACAGTTTAGTGGGTAATATGCCAACTGAAAAACTTATTTCTTATTGTGAAGAAAAAAAAATTGATTCTGGAATAAATACTTTAAGCTTTGAGACTGCTTATAATTATGCAAGTGATATTTTTATAAATTTTCAATAGTTTTTCTTAAATATTATCGTAAAATTTAATCTGTAATTTGTATATTAGCATGCAATTAGTTTACAATTGCATGAGCAAATTTCCCCAAAAAATAATTTCTGAAGCATTAACATACGACGATGTTTTACTTATCCCTGGTTATTCAAATACTTTACCAAGAGATGTAAGAATTAATTCTAAATTTTCTAAAAATATCACGTTAAATATTCCAATTGTTTCGGCTGCAATGGATACTGTTACAGAAAGCAAAATGGCAATTGCCATTGCTCAGGAAGGGGGAATTGGTGTGATTCATAAAAATATGTCTATCAAACAACAATCTGATAAAATCAGAAGAGTAAAACGTGCCGAAAGTGGAATGATAATAGATCCAGTAACTCTCCCCTTAAACTCTGTTGTTTCAGATGCTAAAAAAAGTATGAAAGAGAACAAAATTGGTGGAATACCAATTGTGGATGATTCAGGATTTCTAAAAGGAATAGTAACCAATAGAGATTTAAGATTTGAGAAAATTAATGATAGATTAATTACTGAAGTAATGACTAAAGATAATCTCATTACTGTTGGAGAGGGTACATCGTTAGAAGAAGCTGAAATTATTTTACAACAAAATAAAATTGAAAAACTTCCTGTTGTTACAAAAAAAAATAAATTAGTTGGCTTAATTACTTTTAGCGATATAACAAAATTAAAATTGAAACCCATTGCTAATAAAGACAAGTATGGTAGATTAAGGGTAGCTGCTGCGATAGGTGTTACTGATGATTCCATAGAAAGAGCAAAGTCTTTAATTGATTCAGATGTTGATGCTATTGTTATAGATACTGCCCATGGGCATTCCGAAAGAGTTATAATTCTCTTAAAAGAATTAAAAAATCTAAACGAAGAAATTGATGTAATTGTAGGGAATATTGCTACACCTGAAGCAGCAAAATTTTTATTAAAAGCCGGTGCTGATGGTATCAAAGTTGGAATAGGGCCTGGCTCAATTTGCACAACAAGAGTTGTTGCAGGAGTTGGTGTTCCTCAATTTTCAGCGATTTTGGAAGTTTGTAACACTGTAAACAATAAAATACCTGTAATCGCTGATGGAGGAATAAAATATACAGGAGATATAGCAAAAGCAATTGCAGCTGGTGCATCATGTGTTATGCTCGGTTCTTTACTTGCAGGAACAAAGGAATCGCCTGGAGAAACTATAATTTTTGAAGGTAGAAAATTTAAGTCTTACAGAGGCATGGGTTCTATAGAGGCTATGAATAAAGGAAGTAAGGATAGGTATTTTCAAGATGTTGAGAGTGATATCAAAAAATTAGTTCCTGAAGGAATTGTTGGTAGAGTTCCTTATAAGGGAGATTTAGTTGAAAGTATTAACCAATTTGTTGGTGGCTTAAGAGCAGGAATGGGCTATTGTGGAGCTAAAGACATTGAAGAATTGCAGAAAATAGCAAAATTTGTTAAAATTACTTCATCAGGTATTGTTGAAAGTCATCCACACGGAGTCAATATAACTAAAGAAGCTCCAAATTACTCTAGATAAATAGAGTTAATTATTTATATATTTTTATTTTTGTGCTCATCAAATCATTAAAATGTATAGATATATATTATTATTATTATTTCTAATTTGTTGCAATAGTTCTTTCGGTCAGTTTGATAATCAAATTTTATTTAAGGTTAATGACAGTGTCATTTTTGTTGAAGAATTTCATAGAGTTTACAATAAAAATATCGAATTAATTAATGATGCAAATCAAAAGGATTTTGATTCATATTTTGATTTGTTTATAAATTATAAGCTAAAGCTAGCAGAGGCTTACGAACAAAATCTCCACACTGACCCTAAATATAAAAGTGAATTAAATAAATATGCAAAACAACTGCAAAATACTTATCTAACTGATAAGGAAACAGAAGATATGTTTTTAAAAGAGGCGTATGAAAGAACTAAGTTAGAAGTTAATGTTTCACATGTTTTAATTCGTCTAGATGAAAACAATAATGATTCTATTGATTCTTATGATAAATTAAATTCTTTAAGAGAACCTTTTAAGAATATGTCTTTAAATGATTTTAATGAAAAATATAATGTTAATCAAAACATGATCGTTGAAAATTTAGGATATTTTTCAGCATTTAAGATGATTTATGAGTTTGAAAATATGTCCTATTCAACTATAGTTGGTGAAGTGTCAATCCCTTTTAGAACAAGGTTTGGGCTTCATATACTTAAGGTAAATGATAAAAGGAAATCACTTGGAGAAGTTACCGTTGGTCATATAATGAAATATAAAAACAAGTCTGATGCATTTCAGGCGATTAAAAATATTTCAGATTCGATAAACAATGGGAAAAGTTTTGAGTATTTAGCAAAAAAGTATTCTGAAGATAAAAACTCGTCTTTCAAGGGTGGTAGATTGAATTCTTTTTCAAGCGGTCAAATAAATTCGATTCCATTTGAAGATGCTGCATTTTCATTGGTTTCTACAGGGGATGTTTCTAAACCTGTTGAAACAAAATATGGTTGGCATCTAATAAAGTTATATTCTAAAAAAAACATAAAAACTTTTGATGAATTGAAATATCAGCTTTTAAATAAGCTTAAGAAAAGCTCAAGGTTTAATATCATTTCAGATTCTTTTTACTCTTTTTTATTAGATAAATATGAAATAACCTATAATAATGAAAATTTAGAATATTTTATCTCTATTCTTAATTCTGATTATTTTCAAAACAAGTGGAGTATACCTGAAGATATAAATGAAGAACAAGTTTTGGTTAAAATTCTAAACACTGAGTTTACATATTTAGATTTTGCAACATTTATTGATGATAATCAGAAAAAATCTCGAATTGAAGATTACCCTTCACTAATAAGAGATTTATATAAAAAATTTATTGATTACAATGTTTTAGAAATTTATAAGAATAATTTAGAAACAGAGAATCTAGATTATAGGTTTGTAATTAAGGAATATAGAGAAGGTTTATTGCTTTTTAATTTAATGCAAGATAAAATATGGACTTTAAGAGATTCAGATTCAATTAACCTAAAAAACTTTTATAATAAAAATAAAAGCAATTATAAGTCTTATCAAGAAGATAGGGGGCAAATAATCGGAGATTTTCAAGATTTTCAAGAATCTGAATGGATTGAAACACTTAAATCTAAGCATAAGGTTACTTTGAATAAAAAGGCAATAAAGAAACTAAAGAAACAATATGATTAATGTTAAATAGATTAATTTTTTCTTCATTTTTTATTTTTTTATTCGGTTGTAATTTCATTTCAAACGATGATTCTCAAAATATTGCCAGATATGATGACTCATTATTAACCAATAAAGAGTATATTAATTTAATGGGTAATTATGATAAGGATGATTCTCTATCTAAGGCGAATAATATTATCAATAATTGGGCAATTGATAAGATTCTAATCGAAAGAGCTCAGCTAAACTTAAATGATTCTAAACTTCAAAGTATTGAATTGTTAGTGAAAGATTATGAAGCTTCTTTACTTTCTGAAGCATATTTAGAAGCACTTATCAATTCTTCGATTAACCCTGATATTGATTCGACTGAAATCAAAGAATTTTATGATAAAAATAAAAGCTTGTTTAGGCTGAATGAAGATATATTTAGATTGGCGTTTATTGAATTACCTCTGGATTTCTCTGACACTTATCAAGTGAGAGTTAAATTAAAGAGATATAGAGATGCAGATAAACAATTTTTGGATTCGATTTCATATCGATATAATAGCTTTTCGTTTGAAAGTGAAAATTGGATATCTAAAAAACAATTGATTCAAAAATTTCCTTTCATCAATAATTATTCATACAAAAGTTTAAAAAACTATAATTTTTTTCAATACAAAGATTCATTAAGTTTATATTTGATTAAGATTATTAAATCAACGAAAAATGGTGACATATCTCCAATTGAATATGTTTTACCAACATTAGAGTATATGTCTTTAAACAAACGAAAAAAAGAATTAATGTTGTCTATTAAATCTGAGATATTAAAAGATGCTCTATTAAATAACAAATTCGAAATATATTAAAATGAGAAATATTTTTATAATAACGCTATTTCTATCTATTACAAACATTCTTGGCCAAGAAAGAGAGAAAATCGATGGTGTTGCGGCAGTTATTGGTGACTTTGTAGTATTAGAATCAGATATTGACAAGCAGTTTACTCAGTTGAAAGTTTCTGGTGTATCGATGGAGAATATTTCGAAATGCCAAGTATTTGGTAAGCTATTAGAGGATAAATTATATCAACATCATGCAATTCAGGATAGTATTGAGGTTAATAACGCTGAGATTCAATCATATGTTGACCAACAAGTCAATGCTTTTGCTGAACAAATTGGTTCGATGGATAAGCTTCTTGAGTATTACAAAAAAGATTCTGAGCAAGAATTAAGATCTGAAATGTTTGAATTAAATAAAAATTCGGAATTAGCAAAAAAAATGCAACAATCAATAATAGAAGAAATAGAAGTAACACCAGAAGAAGTTAGACAGTTCTTTAATTCTATTCCTAGTCAAGAAAGACCAGTTTTTGGAACCGAACTGAGAGTTTCTCAGATTGTTTTATACCCAAAAACTACTGATGAAGAAAAGCAAAAAGTAATTAATAGATTGAAAGAGTATAAAGCTGATGTTATTGACAACGGCGCTAGTTTTGTTTCAAAGGCAGTATTGTATAGTGAGGACCCAGGTTCTAGAACAAGAGGAGGTAAATATTCAATTAACAGAAAAAACTCACCAATGATAAAACGATTCAATGAAGTAGCCTTTTCATTGACCGAAGGTGAGATATCTGACCCTTTTGAAACTGATTATGGGTTTTTTATAATTTATCTTGAAAAGATTAGAGGTCAAGAGTATGACATTAGAACGATTTTACTCAGACCAAAAATTAATAATAAAGAAATTGAAGAAACTAAGGAAAAATTGCTAAAAATAAGAGATAGAATTGTTTCGGGTGAAATATCATTTGCTGATGCCGCAATTGAAGCTAGTGATGAAAGGGAAACAAGAAATGACGGTGGTCTATTAATCAATCCTGAAACACAAGATTATAAATTTGAATTAACAAAAATGGATCCTGAACTTTATTCTCAAATTGCTAATTTAAAAGAAGGGGAGGTAAGTGTTGTTTTTCAAGATGAAGACAGGTTCAATCCTATAAAATTTAAAATCCTTACAGTTTCAGATAGATATGATGAGCATGTTGCTGATTTTTCGAAGGATTATTTAAAAATTCAAAAATTAGCATTACAGAACAAGCAGCTTAAGGAGATTGAAAAATGGCAAAATAGTAAAATATTTGACACGTATATTAACATTAATAATGACTTTGGAAACTGTGATTTTTTTAGTAACTGGTTAAAAAAATAATTTATGGCATTTGATTTTGACATGATAAAAAAAGTTTATTCAAACATTGTAAAAAATGTTGATGAAGCAAAAAAAATTGTAAATAAACCTCTTACTTTATCTGAAAAAATTCTTTATTCTCATTTATGGAATCCAACCAGTAAACCTTTTGTTAGAGGTAAAGATTATGTCGATTTTAAACCAGACAGAATTGCCTGTCAAGATGCAACTGCTCAGATGGCATTACTTCAGTTTATGCAGGCAGGTAAGTCAAAAGTTGCTGTCCCAACAACTGTTCATTGTGATCATTTAATCCAGGCAAAAATGGGAGCTAAACCTGATTTGATACAAGCAAATAAGGTGAGTAATGAGGTTTTTGACTTTCTAAAAAATGTTTCTAATAAATATGGAATAGGTTTCTGGAAACCAGGTGCTGGAATTATTCATCAAGTTGTACTTGAAAACTATGCTTTTCCAGGGGGGATGATGATTGGCACAGATTCTCACACAGTAAATGCTGGGGGATTGGGTATGGTAGCTATTGGAGTAGGTGGAGCAGATGCTGTTGATGTAATGGCTGGAATGCCATGGGAATTGAAATTTCCTAAAATAATAGGTGTTAAATTAACCGGGGAATTAAATGGATGGACTTCTGCTAAAGATGTAATATTAAAAGTTGCAGGTATTTTAACCGTAAAGGGCGGTACTGGATGTATTATAGAATATTTCGGGTCCGGCGCAAAAGCTCTTTCATGTACAGGAAAAGGAACTATTTGTAATATGGGTGCAGAGGTTGGTGCAACAACTTCCACTTTCGGGTATGATGAGTCCATGGAAAGATATTTGAAAGCAACTGGTAGAGAAGATGTAGCAAATGAAGCTAATAAAATTAAAGATTATTTAACTGCTGATCCTGAAGTCTATGATTCTCCTGAAAATTATTTTGATCAAGTTATTGAGATAAATCTATCAGAATTAAAACCTCATTTAAATGGACCATTTACACCTGATTTAGCTACACCAGTTTCTGAAATTGGAGATAAGGCTAAAGAAAATGATTGGCCATTAAAAGTTGATTGGGGTTTAATTGGATCATGTACAAATTCGTCTTATGAAGATTTAACTAGAGCTGCTTCAATTGCAAAGCAAGCTATTGATAAAAATTTGATTACAAAATCAGATTTTGGTATTAATCCTGGCTCTGAACAGGTCAGGTTTACAGCTGAAAGAGATGGGATATTAAAAATTTTTGAAGATTTAGATGCAACAATTTTTACAAACGCTTGTGGTCCATGCATAGGGCAATGGGATAGAAGTGATTTAAAAGGACAAGAAAAAAACACAATTGTTCATTCTTTCAATAGAAATTTTTCAAAAAGAGCTGATGGAAATCCAAACACTCATGCTTTTGTTGGATCTCCAGAGATAGTTGCTGCTATTGCCATTGCAGGTAAGTTAGATTTTGATCCTACTAAGGATAAACTAATTAATCAAAAAGGTGAAGAAGTTATGCTTGATCCACCTATTGGAGTTGAACTACCTTCAGATGGTTTCGATTGTGAAGACTCAGGTTATATTGAACCAGAAGATGATGGAAGCAATGTTATTGTTAATGTAAATCCTAAATCTGAGAGACTTCAATTACTTGAGCCATTTATTCCAATAGGTAGAGATATTAAAGATGCAAGATTACTCATAAAAGCACACGGTAAATGCACAACAGATCATATTTCAATGGCCGGGCCTTGGTTAAGATATAGAGGTCATTTAGATAATATTTCTAACAATTGTCTAATTGGTGCAGTTAATAGTTTTAACATGAAAACTAATTTTGTAAAAAATCAATTGACAGCTGATTATGGTGGAGTTCCTGATACACAAAGAGAGTATAAAAAAAATAATATTAAAACTATTGTAGTAGGTGATCATAATTATGGTGAAGGGTCTTCAAGAGAACATGCCGCTATGGAACCTAGGCATTTAGGTGTTTGTGCTGTTATTGTAAAATCTTTTGCTAGAATACACGAAACAAATCTAAAAAAACAAGGTATGCTAGCTTTGACATTTGATAATGAGTCCGATTATAATTTGATTCAGGAAGATGATTTAATAACTTTTGTTGATTTGGATCAATTTGAAGCCGGTAAACAACTTTTAATCGAATTAAAGCACTCTAACGGAACAAATGATTATATCAGCTTAAATCACACATATAACAGCTCACAGATTGATTGGTATGATGAAGGGTCAGCATTAAATTTGATAAAAAAAGAAAATTTATAAAGCTTTTCTGAATATACTTTTTATTAAAACCTTAATAAAGTCGATTGAGCGTAAAGAAATAATGATTTTTATCTCTTCGAACAAACTACTTTTTTCATATAAAAAACGTAGTACATTACTTGTTGAATTTCTTTTAATCATTTTGTAAAAAATAATCTCACCTTTGTGATTATATTTAGAGAGAACTCCAAGAAGTATTTTATCAAGAAACTGATATTTTTTCTTTGGTTTTATTGATAATTTTTTACCTTTTTTAATATTATCGATAATCTTTAATGAATTAATTTCACAAATCTTAAAAGAATAACCACTAGAAGGTTTAATCCAACCACCTGCTGCTCCTATTTTTGTTATATTTTTTGTAGAATTTTTATAAAATGGATATGATGTCATAGGTATTACTCCAAATTCAGATTTAATTATTTCATAATCTGGGTCATTGTAATATTTTATTAAATATTTTTTAAGATAATCTTCGTAAACCTCTTTTTTGCAAACATCTTTAGAGAAATAAGTGTACTCAATTAGAGCTTTATTCTTTTTAAGTGGTAAAACATAAGTAAAAGCAGTTTTGCTCTTATCTCTGAGTCTATAATCCATAAAAACGAAAGATTTCTTATCAAATTCATTGTTTTTTGTTTTGACAACCCATCCAAGAAAATGTTGCTTTAAAGAGGGGTAATTATAAAATTCATTTTTTATTTTATTTTGAATACTCGAATCAAACACATGACTAGCTTGATAATTTTTTTTGTTGCCAACTACAATAATATTATTTTTCTCATTTCTGATTTTTAATACGGTATCTTTAACAAACTTGAAATTTTTATTTTTTTTTAATTTGTCCTTAACATATTTAGAAAAATCTGATGATATTAAAGTTTTATAGTTGTAAGAGGAAAAATCCATATTTATTTCTCCATATTTTGAAAAGAATTTCCCTTTACTCCATTTATTTTTTATTATTGAGTCCCATTTTCCGATTCCTCTTTCCCAGAATGAAAAAAAGTTATCTTCTTTTATAGAATCTGATTTATCAATAATCAATATTTTGTGATTTTCAAAATATTTGTCATTTAAAAAACTATAGGATAGATGTAGACCTGAAAGACCGCTTCCTACAATGATATAATCAAATTGTGAATTGGCTTTCATTTGATTGAGGATTTCTTAAAGATTAATTGTCTTTAAAGTATTTTAAGGGAGGAAATAACATTCCAAAACTTTCTCCCCCGTTCTTTTTTATGTTTGCATGATGCATTTTGTGTGCTTTTCTCACTCCTTTAGCATACCAATTATTAGCTTTTTTTAAGAATTTGAATCGTTGATGAATAAATATATCATGAACAATAAAATATGTTAGTCCATAAGCCATAATTCCAAATCCTATTGCAAATCCATAACTAAATCCCAGTTCAACTTGAGAATAAAAAAACAACATACTCACAACTGCATAAAACACAAAGAAAAGATCGTTCCTTTCCCACCATGATGTTTTTAAATTTTGATTGTGATGATCTTTGTGTAATGTCCAAAGAAAACCATGCATTATATATTTATGGGAGAACCATGCCATAAATTCCATAAATAAAAATGTGGATATAAAGACTATTGCTGTTTTAAGTATTTCCATTTTAAAGTAAATTAAGCTGATATTTTACGTAGCTTCTAGTTAGAAGTTCTAATTTTTTTAGATTAGGGATTCTAATTCTTCTGTTTATAATTTCTGTAGCTGGTGTTTTTTTTAATTTTTTTAATAATTGATTATAGTATCTATAAGCCATAAAAACACCAAATTTAGCTTCTATTGGTAACTCTTTAATACCTTCTAATCCTTTTTTGAAATCATCCTCTATATCAATAATAATTTCATTTTTTTCTGATTCGCTTAATTTTTCAAATTTTGTATTTGGAAAATATGTTCTGTTTAAATCTTCTTTGTCAGCCTTTAAATCTCTCAAAAAATTTACTTTTTGAAAAGCTGAGCCAAGCTTCATAGCATTATTTTTAAGTTTATTATAGAGTGAATTATCACCTTGAACAAAAACTTTTAAGCACATTAACCCAACAACATCTGCTGATCCGTAAATGTATTCTTTATATTCTTCAACAGAGTATTTTTTCTTTATCAGATCCATTCTCATACTTTTCATAAACGATTCGACAAGTTCTTTGTCAATTTTGTATTTGTGAAATGTATGTTGAAAAGAATTTAATATTGGATTCAGATGAATTTTATTTAATAGAGCCTTTTCAAGATCTACTGAAAAATCATTAAATAATACTTCTTTATTATAATTATGAAATGAATCGACAATTTCATCAGCAAACCTTACAAACCCATATATATTGTAAATATCTTTTCTGATATTTTCAGAAAGTAGTTTTGTTGCTAATGAAAAAGAGGTACTGTATGTTTTAGTCACCTTTTCGCTGCAACTGTATGAAACTTCATCAAATATTTCCTTCATTGATTATTTTTTTACAATTTAATAATAAAATTTATTTATTTATCAAATTTGCTACAAGTTCTCCTGAAACAATCGCAGGTGGTACACCAGGTCCAGGAACTGTTAATTGTCCACAGAAATACAAATTCTGTACCATTTTACTTTTTATATTAGGTCTTAAAAATGCTGTTTGCCATAATGTATTAGCCAATCCATAGGCATTGCCCCCATAGGAATTATATTCTTTTTTAAAGTCGCTTACGCAAAAACTTTTTTTGTATATAATTGATTTTTTTAATTTTTGCCCAGTATAAAGTTCTAATTTATCTAATATTATTTTGAAATATTTTTCTCTTATTTCTTCAGAATCTTGTAAGTCTGTAGCAATTGGAATTAGAAAAAATCCATTTTCACAATTTTCAGGTGCTGTTTTTAGGTTTGTTTTAGAAGTGAAGTTTGCATAAAAAAGAGGGTCAGAAGGCCATTTAGGATTATCATAAATTTCTTCAGCATGTTTGTCAAAATTGGTGTCAAAAAATAAATTATGGTGTTGAACTTTATTGATTTTTGTATTGAATCCAACATAGTATAGTAATGAGGACGGAGCAAAAACTCTATTTTTCCAATAATTTTCAGAATATTGTCTAAAGTTTTTGGGTAATAAAGATTCTGTATGATGATAATCAGCTCCAGATATAACTATATCACAATTTATCTGTTTTTGTCTAAAAATGAGAGAGCTGATTTTTTTATTTTTAATATCAATTCTTTGTAAATCATGATTTACTTTGTAGTCAACACCAAGTGATTTACCTAAACTAACCATAGCGTTAACTAGATCATGAAATCCATTTGTAGGCTGAAATGTACCTAAGCCGAAATCTGCATAATTCATGAAATTATAGAAAGCAGGTGTATTTGACGCTTTGGCGCCCAAAAATAGAACTGGAAATTCTAAAACAGATCTTAATTTGGGATTTTTAAATTCACGGTTAACCTCTTTCCTTATTGTTGAAATAAAATATCTAATCTTCTTTATTGTTTTAAAAGAAACTAATTCTAACGGGCTTATCCCAGGCATTTTGTATAACATATCAGAAACACCTATAGAATAATTTTCTTTTGCTTTTTCTAGAAATTTTTTAAGCTTTTTACCGCTACCTTCTTCAATTAATTCAAATTTTTCTGAAATTTTATCTGGGTCATCTTCAATATCCAAGTAGTCATTTAATCCAAAATAAACACGATATGCAGGCTCTAGTTTTCTAATTTCATAATAATCTTTAGTGCTTTTGTTGAAGTCATTGAAAAATTTTTCAAAAACATCCGGCATCCAATACCAACTAGGACCCATATCAAATGTAAATCCAGCTTCTTTAAACTGTCTAGCCCTTCCGCCTAACTCATTATTTTTTTCATATACCGTAACTTTATGACCGTATTTTGCCAAGTAACATGCCGCAGAAAGAGAAGAGAATCCAGAACCTATTATTGCTATATTTTTTTTCATAATTTCAAGTGCGCACGAGAAGACTCGAACTTCCACAATCAAAAACGATTATTAGGCCCTCAACCTAACGCGTCTACCAATTCCGCCACGTGCGCATTTTTAATAATTTTGTTTAAAGTTTTTAGGAGTTAATCCATATTTTTTCTTAAAAGCAGTTATAAAATGACTCGCTGTGCTGTATCCAAGTTTTATACTAACTTCATTTACATTATAGTTGTTTTCAGAAAGTAGTTTTTTTGCTAATTCCATCTTATGCTCCAATAAGTACTGATAAACAGGTTTTCCATATATTTTTTTAAAACCCTCTTTTAATTTTTTTAAACTTAAGTTTATTTCAACTGAAAGGTTGTTTAGAGTAGGAGGGTTGGTCATATTTGTTATAACTATATTTTTTGCCTGTTGAATTTTTTTAAAATTCTCTTCATTTGTTAAAAAAGGACATTGTTCTATATTTTGGTCTATATTTCTATTATATAGATGGCTAAACAGCTCATATACCTTAGCTTTAATAAATAGGTTTTTGGTTGAACTATTAAAATCAAATCTTTTTAATTCGTTTAAGACCAAAAATATCTTATTTGATATTTTATTTTCATAGTAATATTTCTGATTTATATTTTCATCTTTTAAGAATTGAATATTATTGCTGTCTTCAGAAAAAAGTTTATGAAATTTTTTTATTGAAATTAAAATAGATAAAACATTTGATTTTGGATAAATTACTGCATTTAATGGTAATTTTTTTTTCGGATTATAAAGTACAATATATTTCCCGTTACCAACATCCATATTATAAGCACCATTGTTAAAAGAAAATGTTGCTTTTCCATCAACTATGAAATGAAATTGAATAAAATTTAAATCAATATCTTTTTTTAGGGACCTGTTTTTATCTTTTTCGTTTTTTGATTTTAAAACAAAAAACCTGTCTTCAATCTTACTCTCTAAAAATGATGGTCTATTAACTCGCATTAATTGATTTTAGTTAATCAATTACAAACGTATCAATAATTAAACCAATTTCTTCTTTTTTAATCACGTTTTCGTCAAATAAAAAAGAAAATAATGGTTTGCTGTCAACAGAACGTCTTAATGAAATGTTATCTTTTTGAGAATAAATAGAATTCCATTTATCTCTTATTAGTAACCACTTTGTTTTATTTTCACTCCACCACGAGATTGCTTCATTACATCTTGAATCATCAACTCTAGTATATTTATTTAACCCTTTTTCAGCAGCAATAATTATTTCTGAATTGTTTTTCGAATCTTTTACTACTTTATAATTATCCTGGTCGTGAACCCACCCATCTTTGGTTATTTCGTGACGGTTTCCTCTAATCATTATATTGTAATCATTTCTCTTTGTATATTCCCTTCTTGGAAGAGGGGCATAGGAAGAATTTTCCCAATAACTTTTATCGTCTATATGTAGCCACGTAGCTGACCCCTCATATCTTGGACTATCATCTACCTGATATACTTTTTGTGTCCATTGTCCTTTTACGTCTTTTTTAGCTTTCGATATATATTTCCAATTATTATTTCCATCATATTTTAATAGATCTTTATTTTGATATATCCAATCTTGTCTCCAATGCTTTATAACATAGTCACCCATCACTAACAAGTGTTGAATGGAGATATGGCCTTTTTCATCTTTTATCAGCTTAGCATACTCTAATGCTTTTGAATTATAATTTTTAGATTTTGAATAATTCGAGTCATTACTATATTGAAAAGTTTCAGAAAATTTAAAATCTATTTCAAAACATCCACACATTTGTTTTATAGCTTCAATATCTTGTTTTTTTTGTGCTTTTACAGATGATATTGAAAATATAAGCATTAGGATTAGAAAATTTTTAATATTCATTTTTTTAGGATTTTATTTTAATATTTAAATCAGAAAATTATTACAGTTTTATTAATACATTTTTTAATTATAATAATTATCTTGCAATTTAGAATAACTCTAAATAACATCAAAATGAAAAATTACATAATATTATTTTTTTCACTATTCATATTAGCCTCCTGCGAACAAAATAATTCAAATGAAATTAATATATATAGTAAAAGACATTATCAAGTTGATATAAAACAATATGAGAATTTCGAGAAGGCTACTGGAATTAAGGTAAATGTTATTAAATCTAGTGATGATGAACTTCTTGAAAGATTAAAAAATGAGGGAAAAAATAGTCCCGCTGATTTGTTTGTCACAGTGGATGCTGGTAAACTTCAAAAAGGTGTACAGATGGGTCTTTTTCAAAAGATAAAAAGTGATATAATTGATTCTAATGTAAGTAATGATTTAAAAGATATTAATGGGTTTTGGATTCCCATAACATATAGGGCTAGGTTATTAGTATATAGTAATGAAAGGGTTAATAAATCTGACTTAAGTACATATGAAGATTTAGCTAACGATAAATGGAGAGGTAGATTACTAGTTAGGTCTTCTTCAAATGCTTATAATCAAGCGTTAATGTCTTCATTATATGCTAATTTAGGAGAAGAAACTGTAACCAATTGGTCATCAGATGTTGTCAAAAATTTTGCTCGTGACCCAAAAGGTAATGATAGAGATCAAGTGAAAGCAATTGCAGCCGGTCAAGGAGATATTGCTATTGTAAATTCATACTATATAGGCTTACTACTTTCGTCAGAGAAACAGTCAGAAGTTGATGCAGGAAAGTCAGTTTCTGTTTTCTTTCCGAATCAAGGAGATGGCCAAAGGGGGACTCATATAAATATTTCTGGTTTTGCTATGACCAAAAATGCTCCAAACAAAGAAAATGCAATTAAGTTGCTTGAATATCTAACAGGTGTTGACGCTCAAAACACATATGTAAATAACAGTTATGAATATCCTGCAAATCCAAAAGTTAAGCCATCTGATTTAGTCCAATCTTGGGGTGATTTCAAAAGAGATAAATTAGATTTAAATGCACTTGGAACATTCAGGGAAAAAGCCATAAAGGTATTTGACAATACAGGCTGGAAATAAATTTAAATTTGAAAACAGTAAAGTTTCAAGATAAGGTAGCCTTATTGCTATTTGTTTTAATTTTTTCTCCAATATTATTTCTATTGGTTAAATCATTTAATCAAGATACTGAAACGCTACAATATTTATTTAAAAATTTATTATTTGATTACTCAATTAATACTATATACCTTGTCTTAATTACCTCTTTTTTTTCACTTATAATTGGAATTATTCCAGCTTGGTATGTGAGTAATTATCAATTTGCAGGACGAAGAATAATTGATTTGATTCTTTATCTGCCACTGGCTATACCAACTTATATAATGGCGTTCACCTACAGCGAACTTTTAAGTTTTACAGGTCCGTTTAAGATAACTTATGATTTTTTACAGATTGAGATTTTGGGAATTCTTCTAGCTTTCTCTCTATATCCTTACATATATAGTGTTTCAAGAATTTCTTTTAGTCTATTCGGCTCAAGATATTATGACATGGCCAAGAACCTTGGTCTCAACGCATATCAAACAATTTTAAAAGTGGTTTTACCACTTTCAAGACCAGCAATTTTATCAGGTTTATTTTTGGTTGTCATGGAGGTTTTAAATGAATATGGTGCTGTAAAATATTTTGGAGTTAATACATATACCATAGGGATATTTAGATCATGGAACTCAATGAATGATAGTGGCGCAGCGATTCAATTATCATCAATTCTTTTGTTTATGGTTGCCTTTTTATTTTTTGTTGAAAAATATTTTAATAAAAACAAAAGATTTAGCTTTTCTAAAAATACTCAATTGGCTTCGCTAAATAGCCCAAATAATTCCATGAAATTTCTTATATATGTAATCTGCCTTATCCCAATTATTTTAGCTTTTCTTATACCAGTTCTTTTTAATTTAATTAATATTTTTTCAAGTTATGAAGATATTAATTTTGAAAGATTATTAAACCTTACATTTAATTCCTTTACAGTCTCCTTGATAGCATCCGTTTTGATATTAATTGTTTCAACTTTTTTTCTCTATAATGAGAAGATGTCAAATTCAAAAGTCTATTATTATATTAATCAGTTTATTTCTTTGGGATATTCAATTCCGGGTGCGGTCGTTGCATTAGCAGTTGTAATTTCTGTTACCAGTCTTGACAACTTAGATGATAATATTAAGCTTTTGGGTAGTTTTTCTGTATATTTTTTAATTCTTATTTATGCATACATCATTAGGTTTATGGCTGTAGGTAAATCACCAATAAAATCTAGTTTGGAAAAGTATCCTGACTCATATAATAATTCTGCGAAGAATTTAGGATTATCAAATTTTAAAATTTTTCAAAAGATTTATTTTCCTATCAATAAATACGCATTTTTCACTGCTCTTACATTGGTTTTTGTTGATATAATGAAAGAACTACCCATAACATTGATACTTAGGCCTTTCAATTTTGACACTTTAGCAACACAAACCTATGAGTTTGCTATTGAAGAGATGATTCCTCTCTCCAGTATATATTCATCTGTAATTATTATTATTTGCTGTATATTGCTAATATTTTTAAAAATGTTCTTGGACAAATCAAATGTATTTAGAAATTAAAAATTTAGTTAAGAGTTATACTAGCTCGGAAACAGTGATTAACAATCTTAGCTTTTCAGTTGAGAAAGGTCAGCTTATTTCTTTTGTGGGAGAAAGTGGCTCGGGAAAATCTACATTTTTAAAATGCTTGGCTGGTCTTGAAAAAATTAATTCAGGTATAATTTCCTTAAACGGAAAATTGATTGATGGTGAAGATGTTTTTGTTAGACCGCAAAAAAGGAAAATAGGATATGTTTTTCAGGACTATCCTCTATTTCCACACTTAAATATTAGGGAAAATATTTGTTTTAATCTAAATGATGAGTACAATAAAAATTTCTCTAAAATAATAGACCTAACCAATCTCAATCACTTACTTGAAAGGTATCCTCACGAAATTTCAGGAGGAGAGCAACAAAGAGCATGTATTGCTAGATCAATAATCAGGGAACCTGATTTATTGTTGTTGGATGAGCCTTTTAGTAATCTAGACGCTAATATTAAATTCTCAATTAGAGATGAAATATGCAGAATAATAAGAGAAAGTAATATTACTACAATATTAGTTACTCATGATATAAATGATGCACTTAATATTTCTGATAAGATATTAATATTTAAAGCAGGTATTGTTCAGCAGTTTTCAAGCCCTGAAACTATGTATTGTGAACCAGC